>JAEEGL013345379.1_pt1 | contig 25776 bp, 15 predicted proteins | sample 9134231 | NCBI WGS metagenome assembly JAEEGL01 (sample SAMN16246548, study PRJNA631951) | gut metagenome | biome: gut microbiome; feature: rumen; material: fiber-attached | host: Bos | place: Iran: Karaj | collected 2018-10 | reverse complement strand
TTTTGCGGGCGGTCATGCCCGCCCCTACGAAGAAACCGTAAGTAAATTCAAATCCAACACGTAAATCGTTACGACGGCGTGTTCCGGCAACGAATAACCGAGCGCTGAATTCCAATTTTTACGTTCTTCTTGATTTCTCCCCAAAGAATTGATAAACTGAAAGTAAAAAGGGGTGATTGCGATGGTAAAGAAACTGATCGCCACGGATTTTGACGGCACGTTTTACCGCAGAGGGGTGCTCGATCCGGCGGATCTGGCTGCCGTTGCCGCGTGGCGGGCGGCAGGGGGCCTGTTCGGCTTCGTGACCGGCCGGGGCGTCGATTTTTTCGATACGGCGAAGGAAGAAGGCCTTGAGGCCGATTACTTCATTCTGTATAACGGCGCGCTGCTGGCGGACGGCGCGGGAAAAACACTGAAGGAATACCTGATCCCGCGCGATACCTTCGCCGCGCTTCACGGCGCCTTTCGCGCCATGCCGGACGTAAAAAACTACGATACGCCGGACGAACGGCCTTTTTACCACCAGTATTACGCGCGCTTTGAAACGCCCGAACAGGCGCTGGCGGCGGCGGAAACGGTGAACCGCATCTGCGGCGACCGGGTGACCGCCTTTGTGAACGGCGAACACGTGAACATCGGCAGAAAAGGCAGCAGCAAAACCCAGGGCGTGTTCGACGCGCTCGCATATTTCGGCCTGCCCCTTGACGCCGCGGCGGTGTTCGGGGACGACTACAACGATCTTGACATGATCGTAACGCATAACGGCTGGGCGGTGGACTCCGCGCGCCCGGCGGTGCTGGAAAAGGCGCCGCACGTCTGCCGCTCGGTGGGCGAGGCCGCGCTGGCCCTGCTGGACCGGTGATCCGCGCGTTCCCCCCCCCTTGAATTACGGCGCGCAGATATGCTATAATAACGAAGACTGTAAGAAATAACCGGACAAGGAGATTTGCAGATGGACACGAATATGCCGATCGGGCTGACATGGTTTGCGCTGGCGCTTTCTTTCATGCTGGCAGCGGCGGATCTGGGCCTGTTCTTATACTGGCGGGCGGGCACGAAACTGCTTTCCAGGCTGAAGCTGCCCAAAAAACTGAGGTTTTTTGCCAAACGGAAAAACTCCGGCAGGCGGCTGATGATCTTTGCCGTCCTTCTGCTCGGCGCGGTATGGGCGCTGCGGTTTGCCATCGGCAACTACAGCCTCATCGATCCGTCGGAAACCATTCCGGGGCTGAACGCGGGCGAGCAGTTCCTCAACAGCTTCCTGCACGCGCTGCAGACGTTCAGCATGGACGAGGCGTACACCGAATATCTGCTGCAGGGCAAAAAGCTGATCGCGCTTCTCTGCGGCGAGGGCGCGGTGCCGTGGTTCAGCGGGTACATCCTTGCGCTCAACGTAATGTCTCCCGTGGCCGGCGGCGCCTTCGTGTTTGAGATTTTGGCAAATATCTTCCCGCAGCTGCACTACTATGTGTCTTTGCTGTTCTTCTGGAAGAAACGCTACTTCTTTACGGCGCTGAACGATCAGTCGCTCGCGCTTGCGAAGAGCATTGCGGCGGATCCCGAGGAAAAGGGCGTTTCCATCGTTTTTACGGACGCGTATGCCGACGATGAAAACGAAGAGAGCACCGAACGGCTCCTGAGCGCCAAAGCGCGGGGCGCCATCTGCCTCAAGGACGACCTTCTGCACATCCCGCTGAAATGGCTCGGCAAGAAACGGGCCTGCTTCTTCCTGTCGGATCTGAGCGAAAACGAGAACCTGCAAACGCTTACGAAGCTGCTTTCGCCGGATAAGCAGAGCGTGATCGGCGACGCGAAGATCTACGTGTTCGGTTCCGATAAAAAATTCTCATGCATCGAAGACGAAGTGGTATACCTGCACGACCGTCTCAGCGCCGAATACGCGCGCGGGGATGAGCCGCTCGTATCCCGCGTTACGCCCGTGAACGGCATCAGGAACATGGCGCAGAACCTGTTTTACAAGCTCCCGCTCTTCGAGTGCCTCGACGGGAAAGAGGGCGAAGACCGGCAGATCAACCTGACCATCGTGGGCAGCGGCGTGATCGGCACCGAGCTGTTCCTGAACGCCTACTGGTTCGGGCAGATGGCAGGTGTGAAGCTGAACGTGACGATGGTATCGAGGGAAGAAGAAGAGGCGCAGTTCGTTTCCCGCATCGATTTCTTCAACCCGGATATCATGGCGACTTCCCGGGCGGGCAACGCGCTGCTGGACGCCCGCCTGCGCACTTCCGACGGCGCCGAAGAGAAGCGCCCCCAGCCGCCCTATTTCCGCTTCCGGTACCTGCGTACGGATATTTCCAAGAACAATCTTGACAAGCTGCTGTCAAACGAGTTTGAAGACGGCTTCCGGCTGCGCGATACGGATTATTTCATCGTCGCGCTCGGTTCCGACGACGATAATTTCCTTGTGGCGAACAGACTGCGCCAGAAGATCGGCCGTTACCATCTGAATGAAGAAACGGACCGGAAGACGATCATCAGTTACGTGATCTACAACACTTCGCTCTGCAAAACGCTGAACTACCGGGCGCGGCACAAGTATACGCCCAAGGGCGGCCCGGAGGAATTCGACGTGTATATGCACGCCTTCGGCAGCATGGATGAGCTCTACTGCGTGGATAACGTCCTGCGCGGCAGGCTGCAGCGCAGCACCGGCGAGGCCGCGGCCGACGCGAACTCCGCCGATAAGATGATATTGCAGCGCAACACCTATTACAGCGAAAAATCCGCCTTCGCGCGCAAGATGCACGTGTGCTACAAGAGCTATCTGGCAGGCTTCCTGAAGCCCTCGCTGTTCCGTTCTGCAAGCGACGCGGAATATAACGCCTATCTCGAGAAGTGCGAGGATCTGTATCTGGACGCCGCGATGAGCAATACCGGCGCCGTGACCGCAGACGGCAAAGAACTGCTGCTCACGCCCGAGGCCGCGGCGGATATCGCGTGGACGGAGAACCGGCGGTGGAACGCCTATCTGCGGATCAACGGCTTCCGCTGCCCCGCAAAGGAATTTACATCCGACGCCGATATCATGGAAACGGTGGAAAAATATTACGACCTGAACAGCGACGTCCACGACCTGAGCGAAGCCACCCAGAAGAAAAAGCCGTACCAGTTTTTCATGCTGAAGCTGCATCCCTGCATCGTGGAGTGCGACCGGCAGTGCTATCCCAACGAAAAGGATCCCAAAACCGGCAAACGGCAGAAGATGGATCTCTCCGAGTGCACCAATCCGGACGAACTGGATCGGCTTGGCGCCAGAACCGGGACCGATTTCAAAACGTACGACTATCCCGAATACGACGTTCCGAAAGACCGGCGGAAATAATCTGCCGGCTTGCGGCGCATGCCGCGGTCCCGCGCGATCCGGGGCCGCGGTTTTTTGCAGAGGGCGCGCCGGTGTTCCCCCTTTAAAAACGATTCTGTACGGCGTGGTACAATTGTCGGCGAGAGAGATATGAAGCTATGAAGGAGAACGGGATATGACGTATATCGAGTTTTTTGACAGAGAAGCTGTTGAAAATATATGTACCAGTTTCGTTGCCCGGGCGGACAGGGTGATCTTTGTGGGTCCCGAAAAAAACCTGATGCAGAAGAGCATTCCCCGGTATGAAAAGATCTTTGCGGACCGAGAGATCTCCGTAAAGCTGGAGTACGTGGCGGTGCAGAGGGACGATCTGGACGACCGGGTGAAGAAGATCTCCGCCATCATTGACCGGCGGACCGGCGAAGACGAGGAATTTGTTTTCGATCTTACCGGCGGCGACGATCTGTGCCTTGTGGCAATGGGCATCGTTTACGAGCGGTACAAGGATCTCGGCATCCAGATGCACCGCATCAACCTCCGCAACAACAAGATCGCCGATTGCGACGGCGACGGGAACGTGATCTCCGAAGACGATACGCCGCAGCTCAGCATCGTTGACTGCGTGCGCGCATACGGCGGCGACGTGGTTTTTGAATCGCCGGATATGGAAGGGACCCCCGTATGGGATATGACGGAGGATTTTGAGAACGATATCAGATCCATGTGGAAGATCTTTCGCCAGATCTTCGGCGGCGTGAGCATCGGCAGCTGGAACAAGCAGATCAAGGTTCTGGAAGCGCTGGAAGCATGCGGCACGCAGGACGGCCTTACCACCTCCGTATCGATCGACAGACTGAAAAGGGAGCTGGACAAGGAGAACGAGGAATACGCGTTTATAAAGTCGGTGGTCAGAAAGATCGGCGAGCAGGGGCTCGCAAAGATCGCCGAAGAGGACGGCCGTCTCGTTGCTACCTACAAAAACGGGCAGGTCAAACGCTGCCTTACCAAAGCCGGACAGGCCCTTGAGATGATCGTTTATCTGTTTGTGCGGGAGGCGACGGAAAAAGACGGCACGCCGGTGTACAACGACGTGATGAACGGCGTTTATATCGATTGGGACGGCGATATACACGGCTCCGGCGAGTTTGTGGAGACCGAGAACGAGATCGACGTGATGATGATGCACGGCGCCGTGCCGGTGTTCGTTTCGTGCAAGAACGGCAGGGTCGAAATGGAGGAGCTCTATAAACTGGAATCGGTGGCTTCTCGCTTCGGCGGCCGGTACGCCAGAAAGATCCTGGTGGCGACGAGCCTGGGCAATTCCGTGTTCGCAGCCTATTTCCGGCAGCGCGCCGCCGATATGAAGATCGACCTGCTTGAACCGATGCGCATGACGGACGCGGCCTTCAAAGCGGAGCTCGCCCACGCGTGGAACTATATCACCAAACGCGAACCCCCGGTTTCCAACGATCACGGCGGTTGGAAGACCGCAGCGGCGGAAAAGAATAAAAAAGAGGATATTGCGGCGCAGGACGCTTCCGGCAACAGCGGGCCGCAGGAGAGCGAAAAAGATCTCATGCAGGTCTACCGGCGCGGTATCGCCTGCAGGGACGGTTTTGGCGAGGCGGCGGACCGCGAACGCGGCGTTTCCCTGATCACCGAAGCCGCCGAGGCGGGCCTGCCTGAGGCGATGAAGGAACTCTGCGCCATGTACCGGGGCGGCGCCGGTGTTTCGCCCGATCTGCAGAAAGCTCTGTACTGGGCGCAGAAACGCGCGGACCGGAGCGCGGAACTGTACGGCCCTGAAGCGCCTCAAACGCTGTACGCGCTGAACGACCTCGGGGCACTGTACTGCGCTTCGGGCAACAGTGAAAAAGCGGTGGAACTGCTCGAAAAATCAAGCGTTCAGACGTGGAACGTTCTGGGGGCGACGCACCCCCAAACCCTTGAGGCGCTGAACGGTCTTGCATACGCCTACGGCAAGGCCGGCAACCGGCAGAAAGAGATCGCCGTATACGAACTGGTGTACAATCAGCGGAAAACGGCGTTCGGAGAGGCCCAGCCCGACACGGTTGCGGCGCTGAACAGCTTTGCGGGCGCCGCAGAAAGCGCCGGCGACCGTGAGAAGGCGACGCAGCTGCGTGAAAAGGCATATCGGCTGAGCGTGGAGGCGTACGGAGAAAAGCATCCTGAAACGCTTGCAGCAATGAGAAACCTTGCGGATCTGTACGAAGAAGCAGGGGACCTTCCGAAATCGGCGGAACTGAACGAAAACGTCCTTGCGCTGCGGCAGGAAGCCCTCGGGGAGAACCACCCGGACGTATGGCGGCTGATGGACCGCCTCGCGGATATGTACGTCCGCACGGGCAACGGCAAAAGAGCCCTTGAACTGTATGAAAAAGCCTACGCGCTTGAGAGCGCCGCGCTGGGGGAGGACCACCCGGACGCGGTGAAGCTGCTGCGCATCCTTGCGGATCAATGCAGCGGATCGGGCAGCGATAAAAGGGCGCTGGCGCTGAAGGAAAAGCTGTATGCGCTGCAGTGCCGCACCCTCGGCGCGGCGCACCCGGATACCGAAACCACCCGCGGCGAACTGAAAAAAGCGTATGTCCGCCGCTGGAAGTTCATTAAGAGGCTCCGGCTGGCGAAAAAGCCCCGGGCCGCCGCCGTGCGGTAAAGCGGCGGATCAGCCCCTTGCCACCGGCATGAAGCTGCAGAAGGGCGACGGCACCGAGAAAACCATCGTTGTAAAGGGCGACCCGGATAAGGACGGCGCCGTTACCGCCTCCGACGCGCGTCTCGCGCTGCGCCGCGCCGTGGATCTGGAGACCTTCCCCGAAGGGTCCCCCGAGTACGTCGCCTGCAACGTGGACGGCGACGCCGCCGTTACCGCCTCCGACGCGCGCCTGATCCTGCGCGTGGCCGTGGGGCTGGAAGAGCTTACCTGACGGCGCGAAGCGGTCGGCAAACCACTATAAAAAGCAACAGGCAGCCGGTTTCCGGCTGCCTGTTTTGCATAAAAAACACAAAATATTTATATAATACGCTTGTAATTTGTTTAAATTCGAGATATAATGTACCTGTAAGCGTGCCTCACGGTACGGTACGTACCCATTATAAGGGAGGAATATTTATGAAAAAACGCATACTTTCTCTGCTGCTTTCCGTTGTGCTGGCGCTTACGGTGCTCGCGCCGCTGGCGGCCACGGCGCAGGCGGCTTCCACACCCAGTATCATCATCTTTTATCCCGGCGGTTCCGGCAATATCGTCGCCGGTTCCGACAACACCTACTACTTCGGCGCGTCCACGGGCATTTCCGCCAACGCCGACCCCAAGGCAAAGGTCCTGTATCTCCTGCTGGACGGTTACAACGGCAGCGGTGTTTGGATCGACGCGCCCTCCGGCTGGAATACGTTCCTGAAGATCAAAGGGTCCAACAAGCTGACCGTGCAGGCCCCGCAGCCTTCCTACGGCATCAACAACTACTGCGCGCTGGGCTCTAACCGCGATCTGAGCATTTACGCTCTGTCTTCAAACGCCTCGCTCACCATCACCAGCGCCATCACCGGTACGCTGAGCGCCAACCTTTACGGCATCCAGGCGCCGTACATCGACGTTAACGGCCTGAGCCGCGGTCTGGGCGATCCCCGGCTCAAGCTGACGATCGATTTCAACCTCAAGCTGGGCGGTTACTCAACCAAAGAAGTGTACCCCTTCAAATTGACCGCCTCAAACCAGCGCGTATCCGTTTACAACACGGATCTGACGCTGACGCGCATCACCGACTACGGCACCGCCAACCCCGAGAACACGCCCATCGATCTGATCGGCGCAACGTTTCTGGATTCCAAAACCTCCAACACCGCCGGTACCGGGCACTACGGTTACCACACCATCAACTACACCGCGAATTTTACGGGCGTAGCGCACTTTGAGACCACCAACGGCGCCTATTACGGCGGCCCATACTCTCAGGAGACCTACAACAAGGGCGGTATCGGCAGTTTCCCCGGTTACCGCTACTATACCAAGATCGGCAGCGTGGAGTATTACCACGTGGTCGCCAAAAACAGCCCCATCGCCAAAAAGATGGGCAAGGAGGATATGCGCAAGATCTACTCCTTCCCCATGGATAAAGGCTATAAGATGATCTCGTCGCTCAACACTTCCGATTACGCTGCTTCCGTGAAATGGAACAAAGTGATCGATAACAGCACCGGCCCCGAGGTGACCAACCAGACCGCGGAATACGGCGTTGAATATATGGCAACGGTCACCGTGGTGCCCAAGGGCCTCAATTACTTCACGCTGGACGACAGCATCGCCTGCCCGCCGCGCGCGTCGATGGCCAAATCGACGGTCAACATCAACGAATATTATATGCAGTCCTGTATGGTCTTCTTCTACCCTGTGGTGAAGCCCGATACCAAGATCACCCTGCAGCCCAAGGACGTTAACGGCTACGGCACCAACACCACCGGCACCTTCACCGTGGATACCGACGATGAAAGCGCCTCCTACCAGTGGCAGTACCTCAACGGCCCCACCGGCACCTGGATCGACCTTGCCGACAATTTCCTTCACGGCAACACGAGCATTATCGGCTCCAAAACCAAAAAACTGAGCGTCAACTTCGGCGCTCTGGGCGTCACGCTCAGATACATCCGCTGCAAGATCACCGGCACCGTGGACGGCGCCGCGGGCGTGCTGTATTCCGACATCGTCAAATACGAATACATACAGACCACATTTAAGAAGATCGTCATTCAGAATCTTGACGAGCCGCGCGCCGGAAAAGCGCTTGATACCTCCGCCACCACGTGGACCGACGCGGTCACGGTATCGCAGGTCTATTACACCAAAAACAGCCAGAAGGTCACCTCCGTGGCCGCGGGCGACACCGTCCATATCGTGGTGGATCTGAAGCTCAACAGCGCCTACACCCTCGATACCAAAACCTCCTATGCGGTATGGAACGACATTACCTGCCTCAAGGCGTACAGCGGCGGCACGGCCTATTTCCTTTCGGTCGGCGCCAACACCTACCGGTGCGAGTTTGAATATAAGGTGCCGAAGTTCATCACCGAGATCCCCGTGAAGAACGTACGCGTGCCTTTCAACGGAGAGGGCTTTATAAACGACCTGCCGATCATCGCAACGACCTCTTCCGAATGTTACGTCGGGTTCAGAAGCGGCTGGCACGACGGCATCAGAGGCTCCAAAGTATCGCCGCAGGTGGGAAATATCTACTACGTATATCTCGCTTTCATGGCAAACGACGGCTACAGGTTCACGCGCGATACCGGCTCGCTCAAATTCACGTTCGCCGACCTTGCCGGAAAAACGCTCACACCCGTCGATATTTATGTTGAAGGCTACCGTACCATCGACGGCAAAGACGTGGTGGATACGTTTATCGGCTTTGAATGCAATGAAGTGCGCGTGAGAAGGGGCACCTCCATTCTGGACCTGGATGCGCCTCAGACAGGCAAAAGACTGGATACCGATATCACGGTGAACAGCGGCTCTGTTGAATTCAGTTTTATCGACTACTGCATCAACGGCCAGTATATTACCGACGCCGATACCCAGTTCCCCTCCGCCGGCGACACCGTGGATATTTATGTGGGCGTGAAGACGTACGCTGAATCCTGGGCGTTTGACGATGAGATCTTTGCCTATTGGTATCTGGACAGGGATAATACCGGCAGCCCCCCCGATTTCATCACGAGGCGCGACTGGAGCTACCCCGTGGGGCCGGACGTGTGCGTGTTCAGGATCACCTGGAACGTACCGAAGACGTCGGGCAACGTGATCACCGAGGTGGGATTCTGCCACGTGGCTCAGCCCGCGACCGGGCAGAAGACCGACAGGCGCGCCACGCCGCTGCATCCGGAGCAGATCGAACTGCTTGATTTCCCCCAGTGGAAGCTCTACGATCAGGAGGCCGATACGTTTGAAGACCTCGACACCAGCACCAGCTTTACCGCGGGCAAGGATTACGTGGTCCGCTTCATCTATAAGCTGCGCCCCGGATACTCCGATGCGGGCGGCGTGAAGTACGTGCTCTACGATCACTACGGCACCAAAGTGGATTTCTACAACGTAACGCAATCCAAAATCGGCAGTACGATGTACGTGGATTACTACATTACCGCAGCCGCCAGGTATCCCACACTGTCCCAGTCCAAGGTCACGCAGATCACACTTCTGAACGTGACGGCCCCCGCGGCGGGCGCAGAGATCACCTCCGCGGATACGAAACTGGCCGAACCCGTCAAGATCAAGTTTACCCAGGCCGAGCCCACGTGGAAACACAAGGTGGACGGCGAATGGAAGGAAACCGCTGCGGGCGAGAAATTCAAGGCCGGCGACGAGTACGTTCTGGTGTTCAGCGTCAACGCCAACGATATCAACAACCTGTATTATATGGCGGCGAACAAAGAGGAGCTGGCCGTTCTGCTGATCACGCCGGACGGCAAAGCGCTCACGCCGGACAAGCGTGAGATCACGAAATACACCATCGGGAACATCGGTTTTGCCGTGAAATGTTACTTCACCGTTAAAGAGGGCAGCGGCGTGATGCTGGGCGACGTGGATAAGGATTCCCATATCACCGCTTCCGACGCCCGTCTCTGCCTGCGCCGCGCCGTGGACCTTGAAACCTACCCCGTGGGCTCTTACGAATTCACCGCCTGCGACGTGGATAAGAGCGGCAGCGTGACGGCGAACGACGCCCGCAGCATCCTGCGTGCCGCCGTAGATCTGGAAGACCCCACCAAATGGTAATGAAATCTATCCTATTGGATGGGTGAAATCGCCTGCGGCGATGAAATCCTTTCAGGATGAAATCCGCCTGCGGCGGGAGTAGATTGCACCGTGAGGCGCAGCCGAACGATTTCACCGCCTGCGAAGCAGAGCGATTTCATCTGAGGGCGTTGCCCGAAGATTTCACCGTGAGTGAAACGAACGATTTCACTGTAACTGTACATAACAAAACAAAAATGACCCGCTATGGCGTTTGTCACAGCGGGTCGTTTTGTTATGTGCAGTTTACTCAAGTCCTACGGCGATGCGAAGGATGATGCGGGCGTCCGCAGCGGTGAGCATTTTGTCGCCGTCCACGTCGCAGAGGGCGAAGATGCGCCCGCCTTCTTTAATGGGATCCAGCCCCAGCGCGTAGCGCAGGGCAAGGCGCGCGTCGTTGGCGGTGACGGCGCCGTCGCGGTCCGCGTCGCCGGGTTCGTAATCCGCAGGCCTGCCGTGGTCGGACTGGCCGGTGTATTCTTCGGTCTTGCTGTCGCCGCAGACGGTGCAGGTATAGGTCACGGTGCCGTCGTCGTTATCCGTGCCCTTATCCCACGTGTGTTCAAGCGTGGGTACCGCGTCGATCTTGGTCGCGCCGCAGATGGAGCAGGTAAAAATCTGTTCGCCCTCGTAGGCGCAGGTGGCATTCAGCACCACAAGGCCGGGCTGCCAGTCGTGCGTTTCGCCGGTAACCTCTTCACCGGGCACGATGGGATCGGTGAGAATGGGGTCGTCCGGCCGGGTGGTTCCCTGCTGCGGAGCGTCGCCCACGGGAAGCGTATCGTAGCTCTTGGCGTGGTACACTTCGTGCAAAGTGTTCTTGCTCTTTGAGATCGTGCCTTCCCAGCGTACGCCGCAGCCGTTGCCCCAGTTCGCGTCGAACACGTACCAGTTGTTTTCGTCTTCATGCAGGTACACCGAGCAGTGGTCCGAGCCGGGGCCGGTGGTGTGGATCACGTCGCCCACAACGGGGGTGGAGGTTTTGGTTGCCGCGCTGAAGTTTTCGCCGAATACGCAGTAGAACACGTACCGGGCGAAGCCCACGCAGGACCAGCCTTCCCACGAGGCGGCCTCTTTGCCGGAGGGCAGCCCCCCGCGGGATGGGATCGAAGAAAGCCTGCAGTTGCTGCCGCTGGCGCTCCAGCAGGCGGAACCGTCAACGGTGAAATAGAAATACTGATCGGGGTAAACGGCCTTTACTTCGAGAAGCCTGCCGTAAATGGTGTCTTCTTCCTCTTCGGCGGCGTAAACGGTGCATACGGCGCCGATGCTCAGCAGCATCAGGCATGCCAGCAGCAGGGCGGCAGCTCTGTGAAGCGCTGATTTTACGTTTGTGAAATGCATTGTATTCTCCTTTTTCGGAGGCGTGCCTCCGGGGCCGCGGAGTGTCTTTTTATTATTTCGATCGATCGTGATGAGAAGCATAAAACACAAATTTCGAAAGCTGCTTTCTGTTTTGCGGCCTGCCGGTATTATACTGCTGAAGCTTAATTCAACCTAAAATTCCTTTTTTCGGGCTTTTCTTCCGCCTTGCGCTGTGCTATGATATAGGTAAAGCCGCCCCGGCGGTTTACTCAATCGGCGTATTTGCGGAGGTTTGTTTTATGGATTTTTCTTCCTTTTTTGATTTTTGCGGCGGCGAAGAACAGCCGCTGGAGCGGCTCGCGCCGAACGGCGGCTATACCGCGATACTGCGCACCGTGGGCTGCGTGGGCGACAGCCTCTCTTCCGGCGAGTTCGAGTCGATGGATGCCGAGGGCAACCGGGGCTACCACGATATGTTCGAGTATTCCTGGGGGCAGTTCCTCGCCCGGGACTGCGGCCTCACAGTGTATAACTTCTCCCGCGGGGGCATGACCGCGAAGGAATATATGGAGGGCTTTGCCGAGGATAACGGCTTCTGGGACGACGATAAGCTCTGCCGCGCGTACATCCTCGCGCTGGGCGTGAACGATATCATCAACGCCCACATGCCGGTGGGGGACGTGAGCGATATCGACCTTTCCGACTGGCGGAACAACAAAAAGACCTTCGCCGGGTATTACGCCGCCATCGTACAGCGGCTGAAAGAAAAACGGCCCGACGCGCGCTTCTTCTTCATCACGATGCCGAAGGATGAAAACGGCAGAAAAAGCCCGGCGCACACCGATCTGCTGTACGCCCTTACAAAGGTGTTCCCCCACAGCTACGTGATCGACCTTGACCGTTACGCTCCGCCCCACGACGAGGCCTTCCGCCGCCGGTTCTATCTGGGCGGGCACCTGAACGCCGCGGGGTATCTGCTCACCGCGAAGCAGGTGGGCTCGTATATCGACTGGATCATAAGGCACAACCCGGACGATTTCGCCCAGATCGGCTTCGTGGGCACGCCGTTCCGCAACGCCGCCGGCCCCGGGGACTGAGGAGGGCTGCGCATGGCGGAAGCGAACGTGCCTGAAAGCGTATTCTCCGGGTACTGGGGCAAGTGCCATTGCCAGGGGATCGCGGTGGACCGCGCAAACCGCGCGATCTACTATTCATTTACCACAAAACTGATCAAAACGGATTTCAGCGGGAACCTGATCGGCTCCGTGGACGGGCTGATCGGGCACCTGGGGTGCATCGATTTCTGCGAGGCGGACGGCAAAGTGTACGGCTCGCTGGAGTTCAAGAACGATCAGATCGGGCGGGGGATCCTTAAGGCCCTCGGCAAAGACGCCGCGGTGGAAGACGCGTTCTACTGCGCGATCTTTGACGGCGACGCCGTCACCCGCCCGGATATGGACGCGGAAAAAGACGGCGTGATGCGCGCCGTGTATCTGCCGGACGTCACCGAGGCGTACAAGGCCGAATCGCATGCGGACGGCATGGCCTATGCGCACCGTTACGGCTGCAGCGGCATCGACGGCACGGGCTGGGGACGCGCCCCCGGCGAAGAGAAGGACGTACTTCTGATCGCCGCCGGGATCTACGGCGACATTACGCGCGGCGACAACGATTTTCAGCTTCTGTTCCGCTACGATCACGCCCTTTCGTGGTGGGATACGATCGCCCGCCCGCTGGATCAGACCGCCATGCACCGCAGCGGCGCGCGGGCGCAGCACACGCTGTTCCTGTATACCGGCAATACGACCTGGGGCGTGCAGAACCTGGAATACGACGCCTTCACGGGCGATTGGTACCTTGCGGTATACCCCGGCAATAAGCCGCAGTTCCCGAATTACAGCATGTTCGTGCTGGACGGCGCGCGCAGGGCGGAGCCCGCCGTGCATCCCGCGACCGGCGAGCCGATCGAGCGGGTTTTCCTGAAGCAGACCGGGGCGGGGGAGAACGGCGTGTGGGGCAACCGTTTTCCGTTCGGCTCCACCGGTATGTACGCCTTCGGCGACGGGCGCTGGTATTTTTCGCAGGACGGCTGCGACCCGCAGAGGGGGCACTATACCGAGCTGCGGCTGTACCGCGCCGGAGAACCCGGGGCGTTTATTTCTGCGGATTAAATTCGAGTAGCTAGTAGCTAGTTCCTAGTTGTTAGTTGAAAATTCTTAAAACTAGCTACTAGCTACTATCAACTAGCTACTCGCGCCAACGGCGCTATAAACTGCAATCTGTGCTCGGCTCTTTTCCCTTTACAAATCGGAAATGTGTGATATAATTTAAGTATAAAAGAAACGGAGGGGTCCGTAAATGCAATACGTTTTTCTTGCGCTGTTCGTGATCGTGAGCGTGATCCACCTGATCGACAGCTGGCGCGACAACGCGAAGCGCCGCGCTTATACAAAGCCGTTCCTGCTGATCTTTCTGCTGCTGTTTTACTGTTTCGCAGCCAAAGAGATCTCGTGGGTGCTGGCCGCGGCCCTGCTGTTCAGCTGGCTGGGCGACGTGCTCCTGATCCCGAAGGGCACACCCTGGTTCATTGCGGGCGGCATCGCCTTCCTCGTGAGCCATATACTCTTCATCTTCGCGTATCTGCCCGCCATAAAGTGGGAGTGCGCCGTATGGTGGATCCTGATCCCCGCCGCGCTGGTGTATTACGGCATATCGGTAACGGTCACGCTGAAGCTGAAGGGGAACATCCCGGTGGCGATGATCGTGCCCATGATCTTATATCTGCTGGCTAACAGCACGATGAACCTTGCGGCGCTCACCCAGCTGATGACGCTGCGAAACGCCGGGGCCGCCATCGCCTACGTGGGCGCAGTGTTCTTCTTCATTTCCGACTGCACGCTGTATCTGGTGCGGTACCACAAAAACAAGGACCTGATCTTCAAAAAGCACTTTACGGTGATGCTCACCTATCTTCTGGGCGAATGCCTGATCACGGTGGGCCTGCTGATGATCTGATTTTAATTACCGAAAGGAGATAATTATATGCGTTACATTTTTATCGTGAATCCCCATGCAGGCGAAGCGGACGTCACCGCGAAGATCCGCGCCGCCGTTGACGGCACTCCCGCCGCCGACCAGTGCGAGATCTACGTCACCAAGGCCCCCCGCGACGCCACCGATTTCGTGAACAAGTGGTGCGCCGCGCACCCGGGCGAAGAGGTGCGCTTCATCGCCTGCGGCGGCGACGGCACGGTGAACGAGGTGTTCTCCGGCGCGGCCGGCAAAGAGAACGTGAGCGTTTCCTGCTACCCCTGCGGCAGCGGCAACGACTTTGTAAAGGCCTTCGGCGGAGCTGAGAAGTTTCTGGATATCGCCGCGCTGCTGCATGCGCCGGTGCAGCCGCTGGACCTGCTGAAGGTGGGCGACCGGTATTCCGACAATGTGGTGAACTTCGGCTTCGATACCACCGTTGCCATCACCATCAACGAAGAGCGCGCCAAAACCGGCCACGGCAACAAAAACGCCTATACCAAGGGCGTGGTGAAGGCGCTGATCACCTCGATGAAGAACACGTTCACCGTTAAGGCGGACGGCGAAACGCTGAATCCCGAAGGCAAGGCGCTGCTGTGCACCGTTGCCAACGGCCAGTACGTGGGCGGCTCCTTCAAATGCGCGCCCCGGGCGAAAACGGACGACGGCCTGATCGAGGTATGCCTGATTAAGCCCATCTCGCGCCTGCGCTTCGTGAAGATCCTCGGCACCTATACCGAGGGCAAACATCTGGACGACCCGAAAATGCGGGATATCGTGGTTTACCGGCAGGCGAAAAAGGTGGAGATCACCGCTCCGGCGGGCTTCGCCTATTCGCTGGACGGCGAGATCATCCGCGAGAGCAAATTCACGGTAGAGATCGCGCCGGGCGCGCTGCAGTTCGCCGTGCCGGATAAGGCGTGAGCCGCCGGTATGACCGAACTGACCGAAGCGGCAAAAGCATACGTTGAAACGCTGTTCGCGGCGGACGCCGGCGGGCACGACGTTTCGCATACGCTGCGCGTTTACCGCACGGCGGTATTTCTGGCGGAACACGAGGGGGCGGATCCCGTGATCACGGGGCTCGCCGCCCTTTTGCACGATGCGGACGATATCAAGCTTTCCCCCGGCACCCACGCCTCGAAAACGAACGCCGTTTCCTTTCTGCGGGAACACGGCGTGCCCGAGGAAACCGTGGGGCGGATCGTGAAGATCATTGAAGAAGTGTCCTTCAGGGGGACCGACAGCGTCGTTCCCTCTTCTGTTGAGGGGATGTGCGTGCAGGACGCGGACCGGCTGGACGCCATCGGCGCCGTGGGCATTGCGCGGGCGTTCGCCTACGGCGGCAGCAAAGGCCGTAAGATGTATGATCCCGCCGAGCCCCCGGGGCAGGCGCTGGACGGGGAAACCTACCGCGCCCGGCAGAGCTGCACCGTGAACCATTTTTACGAAAAACTGTTTCTGCTGAAGGATATGATGAACACCGGCGCCGCGAAACGGCTGGCCGAAGACCGCGACCGTTTCATGCGCGCGTTTCTTAAAGAATTCCTCTGCGAATGGAACGCTTTTATTGTTGACAAAGAAAACCGTTAGTGTTAGAATAATAGAACTTAAAGGGTCCAGGGGAGAATCATATGATGTTAAGCCGGTTTAAAGGGAAAAGGATCGCTGCGGTCGTGCTTGCCGCGGCGCTTGCGGCCTCGTGCGCGGGGCTGTTCGGCGCGTGCGTGAAGCAGGCCGATACGTATCCCGCGAAGATCACGGACGTGGCTCCGCCGGAGAACGGGCTGCAGGATATCCTTCTGCGGATCGATTCCTCCACGCTCACAGGCATCGGTATTTCCGACGGCGGCATCTATTACCGCTCCAAGGACGGGCTCTACGGCATCATGACCTTTGACGGCAGCTGCGATTCCGGCCCCGTATATACCGAAGTGGTCACCGCCGAGCGGTTTTTCAGAGTGACCGAAGAAGAAGCCTCCCCGCAGCCTTCGCCTGCGTCGCTGAACCGCTACGGTCTGGTGAACGCCCGCGGCACGCTGCTGGTACCCCAGGAATACGCCGCCGTAAAGGTGCTCAACGACCGGTTCGCCACCGCGATCAGGGTCACCGAGACCACGAAAGAACCGGATAAAGCGGTGCTGTTCAGTTCCGGAAATATGATCTCTTATTCCTATCAGGCCGGGTGCGTTTCCTACCTCGGCGAATGGGAGGTTTACGACCTTTCCTCCGGCAGGCGCATCCAGGGCGCGAGCGGTACCCAGAACACCGCCACCCAGTACGCCACGAACGACCTGCTGGTGTTCACCAATGACGACGGCGAGCGCGTGCGCATGAACGCGAAGGGCCGCGTTCTGAGCGACTTTACCCATCTGCTGGGCAACGGCTCGTATACCCAGAACGGCGAAGAGGAAGACACGGTGTACTCCGCCGGCGGCAGGAAGCTGTTTTCGTACGACCCCGATACGTATCTGGTGTACAGCATTGAAGATACCGACCGGTATTATGCCGCCCGCAGAAGCAGCGGCGGCCTGAAATACGTGCTGCTGGATGAAAACGGCGAAGAGATCTCTTACGCCTTTTCCGATACGCCCCAGACGGTGATCGACGATACCTACGTGTTCGCAAACGGCCGCCTTTACGATTACGACGGCAACCAGCTGCTGGACGGCACCTACGACGAGATCTTCCCCGATAACGACCTGCACCGCGGCGCGGTGCTCCGCAAGGATAACGTGTATACCTTCGTGGTGCTGATGAAGAAAGAGGATATCCCCGTCCCGCCCGCAGAGGATGAAGAAGACGAAGATTACGACGAGGATGAGGGCGAAGAGGCCGAAGAAGAGCTTCAGCTTGCGCGCGAGATCTACACCGTGACCGCAAACAGCGAGTATCTGGTGTATCCGGACGGGTTCTACGTAACGCAGGATTCCTCGAAGGGGCCGCTTCTGTACCGTTTCGATACCGGAGAATACCGCATCCTCGATTTCTCGGTGCGCGCCAACTGGCTTGCCCGCGTCGGGAACGATTCCGGCTTCAACGACCTGCTCGACCTGTACACCGGCGAGAAGCTCTTAACGGGGTATAACTATTATTCCGTGGCGCATCTGGACGACCGCACGCTGATCGTGCTGGCCGAGGCGGACGACCACGCCGACGTGTTCCGCATGGAAGTATAAAACCGATATTTTTTGCAGAAGAACGGGAATCGCTCCCGTTCTTTTTTTTTTGCGTCGGGGCTCTCAGCGGGGAGGGCAGAAGCGGCGCTGAAAGCGTATTCTCCCCCCTTATTTTTAATTTTTATGCTCCGAAACGGCAAAAAAGGTTGCAACGCGCCGTCGTTTCCTGTAAAATAAGAATAAATGGAGGAGGGCGAGCGAGATGAACCAATATTCTTATACGCGAATGCTGGACCAGACGAGAGAATCTCTGTTTGAAACCTTTGTGATCTATACGCAGCCGCAGGCCATGCGGCTTCTGCGTGAAATGGAAGCTCGCGTGCGCGCGGACGACCCCGAGGGGCTGATGGACCTGAACCGGTCCGTGCTGCGCATCCTGCGCACGGTGCCCGCGTTCGCTGCCAGATGCTGCGCGGCGGGGGAGGAGACCGCGGCGGACAAGGTGATCCGCCACAGCATCTTCGACGATCCCGCGGCGGTGGAAGCCGCTTTGCGGGAATACCGCGCCTATGCCGCGATGCTGCCCACCGCCGAAGAGGCGGACCGGCGCTTCCTGCATGCGATGTACGAGGTGTATAAAGAGTACCGTTCCTCTTCAGACTATATGACGCGGCTGGTGCTCAAACGCCTGTCGCACCTCGGCGCGCCGTTCGATACCGACGCTCCCACCCGGCTGCTGATCCTGAAGCAGTTCATAAGGGTGTTCGGCTATTTCGAGGGGGACGGCGATCTGAGCGATCCCGCGCTGAAGGCAGAGATCGACGCCCGCTGGAAAGGCGATTACACTGCGGCGGACGATACGCTGTTCGGCCTTCTGGGGCAGGATACCGCCGGGTTGAAAGATAAGGTGCTGCTGCGCGCGATGCTGATGCACCGGGCGGGGTTCCTGCGCACGGACGCCGGGCTCTGCGCGCTGGTGTGCGCCGCGTTCGACGGCGCGGGAAAACGGTTCCTTTCGGAGGAAGCCCTTTGCGGCGCCGCAAAGACGCTGGCGGCGTGCCTGCGGCCGGAGGCGGACCTCAGAACGATGACGCCCTCGGACCTTTCGGCGGAGCACACGCCCGCCCTCTGCGCCGCGCTGAAGGCTGTTTACACGCCGTCCAAAAAGCTGGCCTCTCCCGCGATGCTGGGGTATGACGCCCGCCTGTTCGTGCTCACGGACCGGTTCGGCGACAGGATCACCGTGGACGCCGATACCTTTGCGTCTCTTCTGGCGGCGCTGCCGGGCGCCGTGTTTCGCGCGGGGGCCGAAAACGGCCTGCCCGGGCCGCTTTCCGGCGTGATCGACCTGAAAAAACTGAGCAACCCCCGGTATCTGGAGGACCTTAAAATCGCCGATCCCGCGAAAGACGCGGCGCTGGGGCTGCTGGAGGAGGCGCTTTGGCGTAATGATCCCGATGCGAAGGCGCTTTATACCGATCTGCTCCTGGAGCGCATCCAGAAGCGGTTCAACGACGCCACCAAAGCCAAAACCCTGCCCCGGGAATGGCAGGGCGGCCCCGGTTATCCGATGCTGCAGGCGGCGGACGACCTTGCCGCGGCGCGGTTCTTCGCGCGGCGCAACCTGCGCGAAAAGCTGTATCTGTTTGCCATCGCCTTCGGCATGAAATACAGCCCCGCGGGCACGGCGGACCCCTTCTTTGCGGATATCCGCACCAACCTGTTTTTCGATTACTATGCCGATAACGTGGTGAACGGCGGCAGCGACGCGAACATCCTGAACTGCACCGGCATCAATTATAAAAACTATGCGGAAGTGATCTATTTATACTGCATCCGCAATTACGGCGATACCGACGCGCCCGCCGCGGTGTACGCGAGGGCGAAGAAGATGATCGCCGCGTGCGAAGCGCGGCAGAAGGGCGGCGCGGCGGACCCCGGCGCTGCCCGGTATACCGAAGCGTTCAAAACCGGCTTTCTGAACGCGCCCGCCAACGACGAGGCCTTTATCACCTTCGTTGCCGAAAACTACGTGTGCAGCCCCGCGCAGGGGGCGATCAACGCCTCGAAAGAGGCGCGCACCGCGGCAAAGCTTTGTTCGGCGCTGTATGCGCAGCTCAAGAAGCTGATCGAAAAGATCCCCCAGCGGGCGGGCCTGTTCGACGACGTGGATACGCCCGCCGGGCTGGCGGCGTTCGAGGAATCCGCGGAGTTTGACGTGCTGTTCGATTATTACCGCAAGCGCGAATACTATCTCGGCGGCCGCTGCCGGGCGTGCCCGCACATGCGCTACCGGCGCGGGGAAGAAACGTGCGAAAAGAGCGCCCGCACCTTTGACGGCTGCGAGCTCTACGGCAGCACCTTCACGGCGCTGGACGGCCCCGACGCAGGCCTTGAGATCAAGGGCGGCTGCAGCTCCTATTTCTGGAAATTCAACGAGAGCCACGTGATGACGCCCGAAGAAAACAAAAGGTTCCGCGCGCAGGTGATGGAAAGCGTAAAGAGCGAGCCGGAGCAGTATATCGCGTCGTTCTGGAACATCGCATCCTTCAACTGGCAGGCCGCCGACGACAAGGATTTCGCCGCGGTGCTGGAGGCGGTGCAGTACCGCCTGCGGCGTGTGGCTACCGAGCTCAGCCGGCCGGATGCGGCGTCCGCCGCCGGGCGCAGCACACTGATCGCGCTGTATTATTACTACATTGTGCTCTATAACCTCGAGCGGAAAAACCGCGACCTGCCGCCCTTCAGGGACCTGAGGTCCTTCTACGAGCACTTCTGCCGTCAGGCGGGCTGCAAGATCGGCGGGCGCGTGTACCACGGGGTGAACGAGCTGCTCGAGGCCGCCGGGTTCCAGGAGATCCACTCGAAGAACCTGTTTGATATTTTCGTGATCTTTATCGCGTTCAAAGATAATTATATGCGTCTGTACCGGCCCGAGCTGGAGATCGCCGAGACGCTGGCGCGCAAAGAGCGCAGGGGGAACCACGTGTGATCGTACCGTATCATTATTCCGTTACCGGCACGCAGCACCTCGTCACCGGGCAGGAAAACCAGGACCGGATCAGCATCGTTGAAACGGGGCGCTGTCTGGTCGCCGCGCTGGCGGACGGCGTTTCCAGCAGCGTGTGCTGCGCCGAGGGCGCGGCCTGCAGCTGCGCCGCCGCGGCAAAGCTCCTCACCGAGGAAACCGTTTACTTTTTTGAAAGCGGCGGGGCGAAGGCCGCCCGCCTGCTGCTGGATTATATCCGCAGGCAGCTCGAACGGGCCGCATTCGCCGCCGGGCGGGAGGTTTCCGATTACGCCTCCACGCTCAGCCTTGTATGCATCGATAAAAGGACCGGCTGCATGCTGCTGTTCCAGCTGGGCGACAGCACGGTCTTCCTGCTGCGGGACGGCGCGCTGCAGCCCGCGTTCCCCGCGTACGTGCCGGGGGAGGGCCGCGGCGTATACACCACCTGCACGAGAGACGCGGCCCTGTACGCCGCCGCCGGGTTCCTTCCGGCGGAAGAGGCGGAGCGGGTGCTGATCTGTTCCGACGGGGCGTGGCGCAGGCTGTACGCCCTCGACCGCATCGGTTCCGAGGCGTCCGCGGCGGCGCTTGCGGGCCCCGTGGCGCTTGCTGCGTATCTTGAACAGGGGCCCTGCCCCGACGACTGCAGTTTCGTTTATCTGGACCTTCACTCGAACGGAGGCGACGCCCATGGATGACCGCAGAAAATACACTGACGAAAGAGACCCGCTCACCTACAGCATCCGGCTGTACCCGGTGGGCGAGATGCAGCTGCACGAATTTCTGATTGATGAAAAAGACGGCGTCACGGGGCGGGGCGGCTCCGCCATGTGCTATAACGCCGTGCGCATTACCGCCGGGGGCGGGCTGCCGCAGCCCGGCACGCTGAAGGAGTTTTACCCTGCCGACAGCCCCACGGACGGGGCGCGGGCGTTCCATCTTGCCCGCCGCGGCGCGGATCAGGGCGTGCTGGCGCGGCAGCTCTACGCGAAGGCCTCGGGCGCGCAGAATTTCTATACCGCCCGGGATGCGTTCTTCGACGCCTACCGCAAGCTCGCCGCGCTTTCGGTGGAGAACCGGGAGCTGAACCGCTATATCCCCGTTGTGCAGCTCTACCGGGGCGTGCCCAGCGCCGACGACCCCGAAAACTACACCTATTACGTGTGGTCGCCCGGGGATACGCACCTTACGAGCTTTGCCTCGTACCTGCGCTCGGCACACGCCGAGATCCTTGCCGGAGAAAATTACCGGCAGCATCTGGACCACGCTCTGCGCGCGGTGCGCTCGCTGTGCCGCGCCGTGCGGCTGCTGCACCTGCGCGGGCTGCTGCATCTGGATATCAAGCCGGAAAACTTCGGCGTGGACGTGGATGAAGACGGCGTGATCCAGCCGGAGAATATTTCACTGTTCGACGTAAACTCCTTTTATACCGCCGACGACCCGATGGCGGCGGTGGCGGGCACGCCGGGCTTCCGCGCGCCGGAGCTTGCCGCAGGCAATATGGACGCCGTGGGCCTCGGGTGCGATATCTATTCGCTGGGCGCCACGCTTTTCTACGCGGTGGTCGTGGGCGTCGGGGGCGCCGCGCACTATACCGACGATATGTTCCCCCGCATCGACCATCTGGTGGCGCATTCCCTGCTGATCGAGCACTGCGATGAAAACGCGGGGGCGGGCATTGCCGCGGATCTGGCGCAGATACTGAAGCGCTGCCTGCGGCGCGAGGAAGGCCGCCCCGGTTCCTACAACTACACCAGCGTAAAATACCTGCTGGAAGACCTTGACCGGCTCTGTGAAAAAACGGCGCTGGAGAGCGCGAAATATTCCGCCGCCGAGGCGCACCAGATCGTGCGCACGGACGTGATCGAAAAAGAGGAATACTGGAACGAGCAGATCCAGACCGGCGCCGCCGGGGCGATCCAGTGGCTGCTGTATAACGCCCCGCTGTACGGCTGCGTTTCAAACGGTTATGCGGACGTGCTTGTGCTGGGCGCGGGCATCTACGCCCGCAAGTTTATCGACCTCGCCTTCGAAATGGCGCAGGTGAGCGATTTCCGGCTGCGCGTTTACGTGGTCACCGGCAAGAAGGCCGCCGATAAAAAGCGCTTTCTGGACAGCCGCCCCGCATTCAAAGACTTTTTCGTTGTGGACGGCGCCGCGCCGCGGAGCGACTCCTACGGCGAGATCTCTTTTTATCAGACCCGCACCCCCGCGGGGCAGACTTCGCCCTTCAAAGGCGGAAAGAACCGCAGCGGCAACGCGCAGCTCCTCACCGAGCTGCCGCAGGAGGTCCGTTTCGGCGCAGCCTTCATCGCGTTGGGCGACGAGGGGCTCAACGGCGCGGTGGCGGAAGATTTGGCGGCTGTGCCCGAGCTGTTTTTGCCGGGCGCGAACGTGCATTACGTGTGTTACCGGCCCGGCCCCGCGGCGGCGCGCAGAACGGCGCACGGCCCCGCGGTGTGCCCGGTAAACGTTACCGAGACCATGCTGCGCCACCCCGAATACCGGCAGCTGCGGCGGATGGCGTTCAACTCCCACCTGCTGTGGAACGGCTCTCTCACCGCCCTGAGCGCGGCGCGGGCGCAGTTCAGCAACACCTATTATTTCAACAGCTCTCTCGGCATCGCGCTGGCGGTGAAATACAAGCTGCACAGCATCGGCGTTGAGATCCCGCGCAGCGGCAACTATAACCAGATCGCGCGGCAGACGGCGGCGGCGCTGGATCCCGCTCTGCCTGCGGGGCGAAAGCGCCTGAACTCGCTGATGAATTACGAACACCGGCGCTGGGTGGTGAACCGGATCGCCGCCGGGTGGCAGGGCCTGCGCGATTTTTCGTGCCTCACGAACGATACCAAAGACAGAAGAAATATGCGGCACCCGTGCCTCACGCCCTCCTCCGAGACCCGCGCGCTGCGCGGCAGCGAATGGGACCCCGAGCTGCACCCCCGCCGTTGGGACGAGACCGGCGACGTGAGCGCCCTGGACCCGCTGGACGCGGCTTCCGTGCTGCTGCACAGGCATTTTTTAGAGCTCTCGAAAGAGATCACCGGCGAAACGCTGGCGGCGGATATGGCGTTCATGCGGCGGCTGACGGCGGACCATCCCGCGCTGAACGCGGCGTTTGACGCCTACGCCAGCGCCCTGCGGGAGCTGCTGCAGGCAAGGGGCTCCAAGCGCACGGCTGTGTTCCGCTCGTACCGGTATTACCTGCGCAGCCTGAAGGACGCAATGTTCAAAACCCCCGGCGTGAGCAGGGAGCTGCGCGACCGGCTGCAGCTCGTGGAAAAAACGCTGTTCCCGCTGGTGGAGGCCAACCGCTATACCGAACTGAAATCGAACGACTGCGTTCTGATCGAGAACCTGCCGTTTATCCTTACCTACAGCACCACGCTGCGGCTGTGCATCCCGCTGGAGCTTCCCCCGCAGGGGGAGCCGGTGCGCAACATTGCCGCCGCCCTCACGTTGAACCCCGGGCGCGTGACCTATCTTGCGCCGGGGGACGCGGACAGCGAAGAGGCCGTAAAGAGCGCCCTTTCCTGCGCGGCGGAGATCATGGGCTCCCACAGCCTGCAGACGAAGATCAGCGTGGTATTGGTGGGCTCCGCCGACGAAGGGGAGATCCCCGCCGCCTTCAAGACCGCGCTGCGGGAGGTATCGGACCGGATCACCGACGTGGATACCGTGTATTATTCCCCTGCGGAGGGCGTGCGCGCGGCGCTGGTGCGGTTCTTTGAGTATAACGCCTCGTCCCGCCGCCGGTTCACCGCGCTGGAGCGCAACCGCACAGCGCTGAGCCGCGTGCTGGAGGGCAAGCTGCCGCTGCCACAGTATACCTTCTCGCCGGAGTACGGTGTGTTTTCGGGCGACGAAGCGTGCGACTACTTCAATAACGTCCCCGCCGCCCTGCGCGCGCACCTTACGGTGGAGGACCTTCTCTGCGCAGGCGGCGCCACCTGCCGCTACCGCGCGCCGGAGCTGCTGCGGGACTGCGATTTCTTCTGGAAGCTGTATAAAACGAAACAGCCCGCCCGCCCCGGCAGCGAAAACCGTGAGCGGGTGTGGCAGGCCATGTGCGCCGCGCTGCACGCCTATGCCGCATCCGGCGACGTGCTTGCGCGCATCCCGCTGGCGGAAGCCTCCGCCGGAACGCCCGCGTCGTTTCTTGCGCCCAGCTTTGTGCGGGGTGCGGCGGAAAAGCTCTTTGCCGCCCTCAGCGCCCCGCAGATCGGCCTGCTGCGGGATGTTTCCGTAGAGGACGACAGCGCCGGAGCCGTGCGGCTGCGGTTCACCTGCGGCCCCGGGTGCCGCGCTTCGCTGGAACGGCTGTTTGCCGACCCCTATCTGCTGACGGCGCCGGACCGGCTTTACGTGTGCGAACCTGCCGACGGCGCGGTGACGGTATTGTTTGACGACCTGCGCGTGCGGGATCTGCCCGCCGAAGCGCTGGACGTGCCGGACCCGGCATATGCGGGCAGGGGAGAGGCGGTGCTGCGCCGCGTCGCCGCCGCCGGTTATCTGCTGGACTACAGAAACGTGAACGGCAAGCTCAGCTTCTGCTACGCCTCCCCCCAGATCAAGACCCTGCTCACCGAGGTGGAGCGGGTGCTGGAGCTCTACGTGTACTGCAGCGTGCTCTCCACCGGGTATTTCGACGAGGTGCGCTCCGGCGTGGAGGTGTACCGCCCCGGCGAAAAAGACCCCGCCGTGATGGAGCTGGTGCTGATCAAAGGGCTCAGGAGCATGATCGTGGAGGTCAGCGCCCGCCCGGACCTGCAGGAGGCCTTCTACCGCAAGCTGCAGTCGGCGGGCATGCAGCTGGGCGAAAACAATCGCAGCGTGCTGGTCACGGACGCCTCCGATGCGCCGGACGCCGCCATCGCGCGGTCGGTGGACCCGGACGCGCAGTTTGTGGAAACGGTTTACGACCCGGTGTACCTGCACCGGATCGGCGACGTGCTGGTGCGGATGTTTGAAGCGTCCTGTGTCGACCCTGCTCTGTAGACTCCCTGTCCCAAAAACTTCTTCACTCTTACTTTTTACTTTAAGTAGACACTGATTAATTATAGTGCGTGTATTGCGCCGTCAGATTTTTCGGCAGATTGTATAAAGCCGCCGCAGGCATACTGACGTATGGCAAGGCGGATTTGTGCAAGATGCCGGGAAATATGCAAGCAAGACGCGT
>JAEEGL013438051.1_pt1 | contig 25777 bp, 27 predicted proteins | sample 9134231 | NCBI WGS metagenome assembly JAEEGL01 (sample SAMN16246548, study PRJNA631951) | gut metagenome | biome: gut microbiome; feature: rumen; material: fiber-attached | host: Bos | place: Iran: Karaj | collected 2018-10 | reverse complement strand
TCAAAAAGACATTATTGAGGACTATTTTCCTGGCATTAAAACACATGTCGTACCCCCAAAAATCAAGACAATGTTCAGAAAGAGTAAATCTCCTAAAAAACTTATTATTAATATTGTTTCAAAGACACAGAGTGATGTAAATAGAATAGTGAAACCTTTCTATTGGAAATATCCTATCTATAAATGGGTATCTTTCAGAGATTTACGTGGTGTATCACAATCTGTTTTTTCAGAAGCATTACGCGATGCTGCAATCACAATTTGGGTTGATGATAAGACAAATTTTGGTTATAGTGCGTTAGAGGCAATGAGATGCGGTAGTATATTACTGGCAAAGGTACCAGAAAAATTGACAGATTGGAACATTGAGGATACGGATAATGGTAAAAAACTTACAGACGCTTGTATATGGTTTGACGATATTGACTCACTTCCAAAAATGATAGCAAGTATTGTCAGGACTTGGACGATGGATGAACTTCCGGAATCTGTATATAATGGGCTTGATACCTTTAATGATGTCTATACAAAGGAGCAACAGGAAGAAGCAATTAAGAAAGAATACATCAATGGGCTTTTTGAAAAGAGAAAACATGAATTTGAAGAAGTATTGGTGCAACTTAAAAATAATGGATTAAACACAAAATAATATATGAAAGATTTAACAATTATAATACCCGTTAATAAATTTGACCAGATTGTTGAAGAGTATTTAGAAGACGCCGTAAAAAGTTGTGACGCCGCCGGAAATGATACAGTTAAGATGTTTGTTGGTCCAAAAGAAGTACTTAACAGTATTAAAAAGACAACAAATTATGATGGGTGGAAATATGTTATTAATGAGAAATCTGATTTTTCAGCACAGATTAATGCTGCAGTAAAAGAATGTAAAACAAAGTATTTCAGTATATTGGAATACGACGACACATATACAAAGATTTGGTTTAAAAATGTTGAGGAATATATGAATTGTGATGACGAAGAGTTTGATGGGATTTCAGTATATCTTCCACTCACAGAAATTATTAACTATAATGAAGCCGATAACGGACCAATTGGTTATGTTAATGAAGCTGTATGGGCGAGTTCATTTTCAGAAAAAATTGGTTTCCTTGATAACGACTGTCTTAAAGATTATATGAACTTCAATACAACGGGCGGAATATTTAATACGGATGATTTTATAAAGATTGGTGGTTTAAAGGAATCGATGAAACTGTCTTTCTGGTATGAGTATCTACTTCGTTCGATTAATAAAAATAAAAAGGTGTATGTGATTCCAAAAGTTGGTTACCGCCATTTAGTTAACAGACCATCATCACTTTCTGATATTTATAACAAGGAGATGGATAGCAAGGAGGCAGATTGGTGGATTGAACTTGCACAAAAGGAATTTTTATTTACAAATGACAGAAATAAAACATACGAAGAATAAAGATAACGCTGTAAATGGAGTAAACCCCCGTACGATAACATTTATGTAAGGCTTCTTAATTGGAGTATTAATTAACAGGAAAGTACATTTGACTATGTAGAAAAAATGTTGTGGCGTAGATTGAGAAAAAACAATGGACGCAACAATGGAAAAGAAAGGAAGAAAACCCAGGGAAAGAAAGGGATATTTCTATGAACGAGAAGAAAACGCAATAGTTACATATCTTCGTTGTGGTGATGAGGAAACCAGACAAAAGGTATATAATGATATTATTCACCCGGCCTTCACAAAAATGATAGAATCAATCATACGAAGGTACAGACTATATGTTCCGGAAGAACAATTTGAACAGTTATTCAATGACACGATTTCTTATCTTATGACAAAACTGAATAACTTTAAACCAGAAAAAGGATATAAGGCATTTTCTTACTGTGGGACTATATGCAAAAACTATCTGATACAAAGAAGAGTACAATATTCAAAAGAACAGCAAAGGAATATTTCTTACGATACCGTTGCTGATTCATTTGAAAATAATGAAGATTACGCAACAGAATCTGACGAATACTTTGATGTTGCTGAAAAATTAATTATTGATACTTCCAAAGAAATCGGAAAAATGATTTCTAATCCATCTGGTTTTTCACTTAATGACGATGAAATTAAGGTCGGACTTGCACTTATTGACCTTCTTAACAACTGGGAAGATATACTTGCATGGGATAATGATGATAGTAACAAATTACAAAAATCAGAGGTGTTGTATTTTTTAAGGGAGTCAACATTAATGACAACAAAGGCTGTCAGAGATAACATGAAAAAATTTCGTGGAATTTATTACTTGTTAAAGAGGAATATACTTGAAAATGAGTAAAAAAACAGTGAGAATTTTTATGAATCAGACAAGTGAATAAGACGCGTTTGAAACTTAAAAAACGTTTAAAAACTATTTATCTGTAAAATTTTAATATTATGGAAAAGAAATATAAAGTAAGACTGAATTCAATAAACAAAGTAGAAGAATTACTACAAGAGGTTTATGAACAGGCTTGCAGACAGCTTAATGAGATACAAATTGAAATAAATAAACTTGCAAACAGTACAAATTTAGGTGCCGACGACATTGGAATGGATGAAAAAGCAAAATATGCAAAGGCGATGCACGATTTTCTTGGTGATAAAAACAAGGCGATTATGTCTAAATTTGAAATTGCAAGATTTATGGGTGAATTAATCAAACATAGCGGTGATATTGACAATACGCTGAACGACCAGAGTTTTGCTAAAAGAACATCTCTTGATTTAGCTGGCTTACGTGCAGAAATTGATAAGATAAACGAAGGTGATACAGAAAGTTATACTCTTAAAAACGGATAATAATGGCATCAGAAGCAAATAGCATAATTGACAAACTATCTGCAATACGTTCCGCTTCAAGTTACGCATTGCATCAAATAGCATTCAATGAAAAGGAATACAATTCCGTTATTGAATTAGTTATTGATATTTTACGTTCTCTTGGGGTACCTGAACAAGTTGTTGTAAACGAGGTACTTAAATTTATTGTTGGTCCTGGAATACAACAAAAAATAGAAACAGCAAAGGATAATACAGCAAAAGCCGTTTTTGATGTTGTTAACGAATGGGATGAAGATAACGTTTCCGGATGGTTACTTGGTCTTGAAGACGCCATTAAAACCACGATAGCAAACATATTAACAGGAATATTAAGTTGTTCAATTGACCCGTTTCTGCCGTTATATGCAATGGATGCAGATTCAAAAAAAGACGGAGAAACAACAAGTTTAAGATATTACGGCAGAGGAATCCTTATTCCTATTTCTGTATTGGATTTTAGTGGCGTATTGGACGTAGCCCCATTAGGAATGACCGGACAATTTTTCTATGACATTGATAGTAAGGCAAAGTATTATCAAAAGGTACGTAGGAATGATGCAAAAATAATTGAGTATACTGAATATACAACTGTCTATTATTATAAAAAATTATCTGAAGAAGAATCCGCCGCGTATTATAAAAAAGATGTTTTTCCGGCAGAAGTAATTGACTCTGTTACAGAAAGATATGAAGAAATAAGTGAAGCGACTGACCTAACACCTAAAGTGTATGTGCTTATATCCGGCGACACACAGACCATTTTCAAAAAATATGCGAAAAGGCTTGAAGATACGTTAACAAAAGAAATATCCGGTTACACATACACGGAGATTGAAGAGCCGTCCGCCGAAATTGCAAATCAGGCTGTAACGAAAAATCAGATTCCGGTATATACGGATTATGAAGAAGGTTTAAAAGCACCGGAATATATAAGGCTTAATCAAAACAGTGCTCCTGCAACATTATACAGAACTAAAGATTTTAATGCGTTTATGTGGAACTCCTTAAATAGAGGAAATACAGACACGCAGGTTGAAAAGAATAAGATGATGTGGGACAGCAGAAGGATTGACAAACGTAAGAACGGTTATGATACAAGAGCAAAGGATAACGGATGGTCTAATTGGTTGATGGAAAAAACAAACGAAGATGGGGAATTCAAAAACCGTTGTACGGATACGCTATACCCGATACTTCAATTAGAGCGATTTAGTGGATATTCCGAAGATACTTGCATACAGGTTTCATTCCCATCCGAAAGATACAATCCAGAAAACGGAAGAAGAAGAACAATTTATGACTTTAACAGGGACTATTTAAGAAGTATCAACATATTCAACCCTAAAGTAATTGTGATGAATATGCTTATGGAGTTGAGTAAAGTTAAAATATTTCCGGAAATTACAGCAAGTTTATCTATTAAAAAGAATATACTTGATGCAAAATTAATGGAAATAATCGTAAAAATATTATCTGTTGACGATTTAAATGTAAGTGATTGTTTCTACAGTTTCAGTAATAGGGAATATAGTTCAATGTTACGTGAAGCCGATTTAAGACAGTACAATGCAAGGGCTTACGACGGAAATGGCTCTAATGCACTAATTTATAGTCCTGAAGATATAACGGATGCCGCAAATAACATAGCGGAAGGGGCTGTATTAAATGAAGATACGGCAACTATTACGAGGGCTGTTTTTGATATAGCAATGAAACCAGGGCAAAAGGGACAAGTTTTAACAACCCTTGGTCTTGATTTATCAATGCAAAGTAATTTCCTTACGGACATTTTATATGCTATCATAATGCCACTCATACGAGCAATATTCTCACCCCAAGTAATGCTTCTATTTATGATTAATTTTGAAGTTATGGGGCTTATTGACCTTTCTAATCTTGAGGGAAGCGCGTTTGATAAACTTATATCTGCTGTATTTAGAAAATTAGTTGGCGCACTTATAAATGTTGCAAAACAGATTAAGGATGCTATTGCAACAATATTATATAGATTATTGGAAGATACAATAAAACCGATACTGGACGACCTTATGTTGGCGCTGATATTGGAAGAACTTGATGCTTGGTTGATTCTCCTTAGACAAGCACTTAATTTATTCAGAAAGAATCAGGAAATGACAATGCTCGACGATGTACATTATGCAGATATTACAACAGTACAAACAGAGCCTGAAAATGAAAGTGAAAAATGTTAAATACTATGCCTATTAAGAAAAAGAAACAAGAAGGGGAACAGGTTAATACATTTCAAAGCATGGCAGTTACCGTCGCTGGTGTTGCCGGTGCGATTGCTCTTAAGATAGCAGCAGCAAGAAAACCGGCAAGAAAATTACCTGCTATTCTAAATTATACAACCGCAATACGACGTCCTGGACTATCAGAAACAATTATTGCCACAAATATAATTGAAGGAAACGGTCAGTTCGGTATTAATACTGGACAAAATCCAGACGGAACCGAGAACGTTGTTAACATGTTTGTAAAAAATGTTGTTGATTGTGTTGTAAAGGCAATAAGAGAAGATGCTGTTGTACATTGTACGATTCCAGCCGGTGCTATAACAGTACAAACTACAGGCGGTAATGCAGGTGGTCCCGTTGAATCAACCGGTACAAATATAGGAACAATAACGATACCAGGAATAATAAGATAATGTTATGGAATTTAAGGACTGTAAAACTCTTCGAAACGAGGAACTTAAGTTATATAAAATTGAACTCGAAAATCTATACGAAAAAACAAAATCGGAAATAAAAGAAAAACTTGAATTCCTTGACATATTAGATAAGGAGTATAATAAAATAGATAGTGAAATAAAAATAAGAGGGAGTAAATTATATTAAAAATGGCTGATAATAAGTCAAAGTTTGAGATATGCAAGGTACTTCGTTCAGAAGACCCTGAAGGTGGTGATAGAATAATCGCCAGACTTTCGGGTGATAATGATAAAACTGACAATGAATTACCATGGGCACATCCATTACTCCCAAAAGTACTTCATATAAAGCCGAAAGTCGGTGAAATTGTTATCATATTTACCATTAATGACGGTACTGAATCAGAAAGATTTTATATTGGTCCTATCATACCTCAACAAGTAGATACATATTTTTCTCCAAAAGATTCAATTGAGATTGGGGAAGCAAGGGGTTTTCTGATGGGTTCATATCAGACAACAGCGCAGTCACCAGAAACAATGACAGAAACTCGCGGGGCTTTACCGCTTGACGAGGATATTACACTCGAGGGTAGGAAAAATTGTGGGCTTCAAATTACAGACAACGATATCAGACTTAAGGCCGGTGTAAAAAAACTAAATACCAGTGACCATACGGCTATATTCAATAGAGAAGACCCCGCATTTATAAAATTAAAATATGATGACTCTAAACCTGAGAATGAATATAATAGTGTTGCTTATATTGTTGCAGACAGAATAAATCTTCTTGGTAGTAATCCTGGTGGGAGTCTTAAAGATTATAAAACAGACACAACGTCACAATACAAGAATATAATACGAGGGAAGGGTAAGTCCGGAATATTAAAGGAAATAACATATAAATCATTCCAAAGGGATTTAATAACAGACAAAGAAGAAAAAAACATTCTACGAACACCGGGCTCTGACGATGATGACGGTGAAAGATATGCTTACAGAATGGTTTATGGTGAGCCACTTATCGAATATCTTGAAATGTTTAGGGACGCGTTTTTAAACCATGTACACCCGTTCCCAACAATGACTTTGTGTGAAACGGACGAAATAAAAAACTTTAAAGATTATAATTTGGAAGATAATCTTTTATCCAATACAGTAAGAATAAACTAGTTTAGAGCACTATTTATTTTTATAAAACCTATTATTATGAAGAAAGAATATGTTGATTTTGTATGTGCACTTCACGGATATATGATTCGTGTAAAGGAGATACATTGGAATACAAGCAATAACAGTGAACATCTTCTGTGTGACGAAATAGAGGATTGCATACATGATTGTGAAGACCGTTTTGCTGAATGTGTTATGGGTATGGAAGGAAACCATTTTAAAGTTGGTGACCTTTTACCTGTATTACCAAATGCGGAGTCACTTCCTGGAATGTTAAAGGAGTTTGAGAGTGACATTATGAACATGAAAAAGAAAGCAACATCCGAAAAAGATGGTGGAATAAACAATATACTTGACGAGATGCTTGAAAATTGCAACAAGTTCAAATATAGAGTAACACAAAAATAGTAGCTAATTATGCAAAAAAAAGTAACGATTTCTGAGAACGACCTTAAGAAAATGATTAATGAGACCGTAAGGAGACTCATTAATGAATACTATGGTACGTTTGATGACACGAGGGATGCTCCGTGGAATAGCGGTTCGGAAGATTATGAAAGAGAAACGTTATCAGTAAAGTCACCGGATTTCTATATGGATTTAAGTGATTTTATAAATGATAAGCCTGAATTGCAAAGGCTATTAAAGCCGATGGTTGTCAGTGGATGGGACGAAGTTAACATAGGTGCTGTTGAAATATCTTTTGTACTTGAAAGATACGATGGTGAAAAAGAAGTTGAAAGAGATAGCGTAGAGGTTAAAATGGACCCAAAAAATAACAAATATGCAATGTTGTTACCGGATAAATTGGTTGTTATTTTAAACAATCTTGCAACGGAGAAATTTAATGACCCGAATGATTTTGATTGGAACGTATCAACTTACATATTTGACAGTATAGATTTATAATTAAGTAAAAATATGAAAAATGGAGGTTTTAGACCTCCATTTTTTATTCATACCTTTCTGTCACGTCACTAACGACCCTGAACCTTATTGCTTTTTTATAATATTTTATTTCCCTTCCGAATTTAACCCTAACATCTACGAAATATTCATTGTTTGGTATAAGGTCATCCGTATATATTACAAAGAAATTATTAAGAAATGCCTTTTCAATTGGCTGATAATCAAAAACTACTATCTCTCTGTTTCCATCCTTCACATAGACACGATATTCACCACCGTCAATAAGTTCTCTTTTATCTGTTGTATATTCCTTTCTAAAATCAACTACTACTTCTCTAACTTCACCACGAATAAGGTCTTCACCGTTATTAATACCCTCAAAAGAAGGTACAACATCATTTTTAAGAACAGAAGATGAGCCTGCGGATAAATATTTTTTACTTGATAGTGTTACGGCCTCCATTTCAACATCATCAAATTCTTGCCCATTTACAGCCAAATTTGACCACGTATCATAAAGAATCATATCTTCATCAGCATTATCCTTTGAAAGCGAAATTTGGGCACGATAGACCCCTTTGCCGACCTGTTCTACTTTAATATCATCAAACCCATCAATTGTACACGTTGGCATCTCATCCAGATTTGTCGGGTACCCGTTAACATTTGTATAAAGATAAAGATTGTTTGTTCTCCCAATAAACATGTTGTCCCTATTATCATCAATGTACTCCTCATTTACTATTTCTACGTATGGGTGAAAAAATGTATTTGTATGAACCCCGAAGAATCCTACATGTTGTTGAAATGTTGTCTTAAGTTTTTCAATATTAGGAGCAAACGCAAGTCCAAGTCCATAATTGCAATCATCACTGAGTAACAATTTAACATAATCCGTAATATCAATGGACAGGTTTTCACAACCGAAATCAAAATGCTGCATACCAACAATTATGCTTTCTTCTCCATTTTTAAATTTCTCATATTCTTCTTCCAATTTGTCGTCCCCATATATTCCACCTTCCAAATTAACCTTTGTTTTTTTCATTTTTGTTTCAACGACAATTTCTTCCGGTTTAATCTCACCTTCACAATTTTCGTTGTTTAGTGACATATTTTGGTTTTCAACGTCAATTGGTTCAAATTTCCATATTATCCCGTCTTTTATTGAAACCATCGGGTCAGTTAAATCAACCTTGTCTTCATCCACCTCCCATACCATTCCATCGTTTGAATAGTACCAGCTAGCGCCATGAATTGAATATGAGCGATTGTTTCTAATCCAAAAATCACTTGTAAATTCGAATCCTCTACCTTCATCAAATGGTTGTGGCAATTTAAACAGTATTAAATCATATGACGATGCTCTTTGTGACATGACTGCTTCACCGGCAAGGAAATGTTTTTCATAAGGTACCCCATCAACACTTTCACAATTTGTCATTTTAAGAACACACTTCATTTTATCAATATTGGCAATCGTTTTATCATTCACCATATCTTTTATCATCGTGTCATCAAAATGAAGTAAAGCCCTTGATAAACCAACACCATAATTAAGGTCTATAATTGGATTAAGTCCGGTGTTTGTTAATGAACCTCGGACTATTGTTGCGGTCTTATCTAAAAATAAATGTCTTATCATATTCCTACTATATTCATTGATAAATAGTTTGAAAAGTCTATTTGGTTCTTTCTTAATTTTTGTTATATATTGTGGTATATTTTACCGCATCTATCTATTTATTTATAGAGTGGGAAATTAATTCAGGTTAGAAACCGACGTGAATAAAGCCCAAATCGTAAATAGATACGGTCATAAGGTTACTTAGTCGGTATAGGGTCTCTATAATTGGGACCCTTTATATTTTTTGACTTTTTGTCTTTTTTTATTATATTGAAGTTACTAAATGATTTGTGAAATGTCTGAAAAAAGAGTGATAAGCAGTGAGAAAAAAATTAAAAACAGTAATTTTAATATTACAATAGGTACTATGGACAAAAAATACCCTAATCAAATATATATTGACATTAATGGGTATATGACACCTGAGGAAGATAAAAACAACTATGAAGACGAACTGAACAAAATAAACAACTTATTAACCAAGGAGTTCAATTCTTTTATAAAGAAAAATTATAAGTCATTTGAAGATAATGCGATTTGTATTTTTGACACGGCGAAGAAACGCATGACATATGACAAGAAATCTTATTTTTCACTGCAGATTTTTGTTAAATTAAAAAACGGATTTGTGGAAAAAAACAATTCCTCATTTTCAAAGTTAATAAAGACAAGTGAAATGATGACACTCATGAATAATAATGATTTAAGTGAAGTTTTTTATAAAAATGGGTTTAATTTGAGCAAAACTAAACGCTGACACTATTTATATAAAAAACTGAAGATGCAAGAATTTTTTATCAAGAAAGGGTCTGTAAATCCGGTACTTAGGATGGAAATTATCAATGATGGGCGTTATGATTTTAAAAAGGCACTCATACAGGATGCTTTACAAAACTGCGATGTTACGTTTTCAATGAAGGATGTTGAAACGGACATATTAAAAGTATCAAAAGAACCGGCGGCAGTTGTGGATGCTAAAATGGAAGGCTGTGAAGAAAAATTCGTTTTAGAATATCAATGGAAAGAACGAGATACAAGGAAAGAAGGTGTGTACGAGGGATGGTTTAATATCAATTTTTTAGGAGACCTCGTTAGTGGCGACGGAACTGTTTTTCCATCAGGACCAATGGTAGTTCCAATACAAGAAGATTTAATCATATATGTAAGGTGAACTACCAACAAACTAAAGATTTGTTGGCTTCTGACTTCATAGTAGTTTGCCTTTGAAAAGGTCTTATATCCACTCCATCAGTGTAATCGCCAGTTCCTGACGATATATTTTTTAATCCTTCTGAAAGAATATTCATTGCTGCATTTGTATCTCTGTCAAGAATTTCACCACAAAAAGGACAAATCCATTCTCTATCCCTAAGTGTTAAATCCTCTTTTACATAACCACAACAATGACAAGTTTTTGAAGATGGGTAATATCTGCCTATCTTTACTACTTGTTTATCATTCATTTCTGCTTTATATGTAAGCATTGTAAGAAATGCACTCCAACTTGCATCTGAAATCGATTGTGCAAGTTTATGATTTTTTTGCATTCCCTTAACATTCAAATCTTCACAACAAATCACATCATAATTTCTAATCAAATCAGTACTAATCTTGTGTAATTTATCAAACCTACAGTTATGTATTTTCTCCTGTATTTTTGCAACTTTAAGTCTTTGTCTGTTCCAAGAATTACTACCTTTTTGTTTTTTTGATAAATGCTTTTGTGCTTTTGCAAGTTCCTTGGCGTAATGTTTGATGAATTTGTTACTTGAATATTTCTTACCATCACTTGTAATCACCAAGTCTTTCAAACCCAAGTCTATACCAACCATTAAATTGGTTTTCTTTAATGGTTCATATTCTACTTGTGAAAGTATAGAAACATAGTACTTTCCACTTGGTGTAACAGAGATTGTCATGTTTTTAACAACACCCTTAAATGGCCTGTGTTCCACTATTTTTATACCATTTTTTAGTTTTGGTATGTAAACCATGCCATTTTCAATGGAACAAAATTGTGGTATATGGAAACTACAACCATTCTTTTTTGCTTTGAATCTTGGAAACCTTGCTTTACCCCTAAAGAAATTAGTATATGCAGTTTCTAAGTTTCTTAAAGTAAATTGTAATGTTTGTGAGTTAATTTCCTTTAACCATGAGTATTCTTCTTGTTTTTTTAAATTGGTAAGTGTTTTTGATTGTTGATAGTAGTTATCACTTGTGCCATTTTCAGAATATTGTTGTTTTCTTTGAGCAAGGAAGTAATTATATATAAACCTGACCGACCCAAAATACCTTGCAAGTATTTGTTCTTGCTCCTTATTTGGGTACATTCTGTACTTATATGTTTTGTAAATCACTTTCATTTATATATAAATAGTATTATATTTACAAAAAGACAATTATTTTTGTAAAAAAATATTTTAAACATATATTATTATACTAAAAACAGACATAAATTTTATTTAAAGTGTCATTTTGGTCTGATGGATATTTTGTATGTTCAATTGGTGAAGCAAATCCTGATACCATTAGAAAATATATTAAAAATCAAGGTTGATGCAATTCATCCCATTAACTAAAGATTAATGGGTTTTCTTGAATTTTTTAATAAAAAATCAGCGAACCATAAAGATTCGCTGATTATTTTATTTATTTTTTAGTAAACTAAGCAACGATTATATGGTCATTAGATGCGATTTTGTTATAATTAACCGTATTACTGTCTTTTCTTAGGCTTACCCAAGGTTCAAAATATTTTTCATTGTCATTGTAATCAGTGTTAAACTCTTGTGTTGTGTTGTATAAACGTAAATACTTTGCCATTTTTGTTAGTTTTATGTAGTTTTATTTATTGAATATGTCCATCATTTCCATAAGGTTACAGATATCAGTCCCTACCGTATCCTCAGAAAACACCTTCTTACTGACCTGTTCTTGTATTTTTTTCATTTTGTTAGCAGATTCAGAATCACCGTCGTTTATGAACTTCTTAATTTCTTCATCAAGTTTTTCCTGACAAGATGCTTTATATTTATTGAAAACAGATTCCTTATTATCAGATTCAGATAGTTCCTTTAACATATTTTTCTCATTTTCACTCAATTCATTAGAGTATTTCTCATTAAAACCGTTAATCAGATTTTCAGCCGTTGCGTCAATATCGCCATATGAATTATTTGTTTCTTCACCTTCTTTTGATTCAATATATTCACGAATAACCTTTACGGCATCACTATATTCAGCAATATTTTTGTTTGTCTTTTTGTTTTCCGCAATAAATTCAAGAGCATTATCCAATTTTTTATTGGTTGAAGGCAGTAGTTCTTCTGATTTATTTCCGACCATAATATATGCTTCGGCGAGAACTTTCCCAACCTTATTAACATCTTCCGTTACGGTATTTTTATTTATTTCCCAATTTTTAGAAGAGATTTCGTTAACAAAGAAATCGATATCAGAACCGTTGTGCATTTTTCTGATATTCTCATAAATTGTATGCAGAGAAGATAGGTTTTTGTTTTCCGAAATTGTTTCTGCATATTTCTTCATAATTTTTTTACCTTTCTTTGTTTCAAAAAGTTCTGGGGCAAGACTTTCAAACGCTTCCTTTATATAACCGAAAGAACGCTCAGAAAGTTCGTTTGCTCTATTGCACATATTGATAAATTCAGCACGTTTATCACACGCCTCATTAACATTTTTTCTTATTTCCTCCAAAGAATTAATGTCTTTTGTTTTTGATATTTGTTCATATATTGTCATCGTATTCAGTTTTTAATCTATAATATAAATAGTTATTTTCGTTCATTTATTTACCAATATCAAAATCTTCGTCATCATCTTCATCATCGTCGTCGTCCTCCTCATTATCATCCAACACTGAACTCAAATTATCAAATATACTTTTTACTTCTTCATTAATTGTTTTACTCTTCAATTCAAAATCATATGCCGTTTCTTTTTCTTGACGAATTCCACCAATCCTTTCTAAATATTCGTCTATCGCACTTTTCTTCATTCTCCTTATGTTTTCTGATATTTGTTGACCAGTAGGTGCTTGTCCTCCCGTATCTAACGATGGAGCGGATGACATATCAGAAGAGACATCAGTGCCACTAACATCTTCACCGCCTCCACCTAATGAGTCCATATTAAGTGAGCCTCCGTCAAACCCTTCCCCACCTGCTCCACCTGATGTGCCGGCAGAATCATCTTCTCCCTGTTGTTGTGGCATTTGTCCATTTTCCATTGCCATCATTGCAGCATAATCTCCATATATTCTATCTGTCTTATCAAATATTCCGGTCTTTTTAATAATGTTTGGAGTAGCCTGAAGTTCCGCAACCATTGCCTTTTCAAGTCTAATTTCATTCAACATATCACTTATCTCTCCATCAGACATTTTTACTATGTTTTTAAGAGCCCAATGCATTGAAACAAGTGGAATACCGGTACCAGGGTCAGCAACCGCAGCTGCCGCCGTTTGTATCCTCTTTGTTATGTCTTCAAGTTCAAGTGCTTCAAGTTGTGCAGACGGATTGTTTAAGGTAAGTGTGAAGTTTCCAAGTTCATCATCAAGACCAAGAAGATGTAAGTGAATCATCGCCACCTTGTTTAATTCAATAAGCAAGTATTGCTGCATCCTGTTAACCATTCTGCAGAATCTTATGTCCAATAGTGCAAGATTTTGACCTTTACCCTGTGCTTCTTGGAAATTAAGAAAAGTTTTAGGTACCCTTAACGCGGCAAATACCTTATTCTGCATGTACTGAATGTCATCCATTACTGTTGCATAATTGGCACTTTGGAGAGTTTCAATTGGGCTAGGGGTTGACGGGTCTCTGACCGGAATGAAATAGTCCGTTGACACATCCATAAAGTTTTTCCTAAGGTCGACCTGTCCTGTTTCAGGGTCAATTATGGGAGTTCTTTTAAAGTTGTTTGCTATATCTTGTACAAATGCCGGTACGTCCTGCTCATCAATTCCACCAACATATATCTTAAATACCCTTCTCTCAATACTTTTATCAAGGCGGTGAATTAACATAGCGTCTTCCATCATACTCCACATTCTCCAAGCACGTCTGGCATGATGAAGATGGGATACGCCATAAGGAAGGAAAAACGAATCATTTAAAAGTCTAAAATGGGCGATATTCCAATCATAATAAGGTTGGTTCTCATTATGTCCAATCCACACAAACCTTACTGATTCTGGAACGATTTCATTTGTTGCAACAGGTACTGACCCAAGACCGATACTATCACTAACTTGTCCATGCTCCCACCTATCAATTTCATAAACCGGTAATTGCCTCCAACCCATAATACCATTCTTTTTGTCAATATTAAGAAGCATGAATTGATTACCATATTTAACCATTGCCCTACAAACCATAGGCAATTGCGTGTGTATTTTTAAACGGTTAACAAACAGGTCTTCCAGTATTGATTTTACTCTTTTTGATTTTGAATAGACGTTTAACATATGTCCATCCCCCGTAAGAGAACAAGATTCCTCCGCTATGATACTAATTGCTGCGGCTATTTCTGGCATACCATCCATAAGGTCAGCATCCCTATACATTAGCTTTACTGCGTTGTATCCAGCAAGGCTTTCAAGAGCAATATCGTTGCCAGCCTTCTGCCATTGCCAAGACAAATATTTTTGTTGTTTATATTGGAGTAATTTCTTTTCGTATTCCTCTTTGTCATTGGTTCTGAAAAGTACAGTATTAGAATCACCACCCTTTAAAAATTCCGGTGAAACGGTATTAGGTCTAACCACATTGTTAAGCCCTTGGAATATAGTTTTATCGTTTGGCATATGTGTTTCTTTTTACAATTAAAATAATATATTCTTACTAAAAAATAAATAGTTATGGAACTGAAAAACAGAAAATAACATTTTTGGGTGTTTTTATCTGTTAAATTTTTTGTTTTTTTAATTAATTTTTGTATTTTTAACACAAGAATAATATGATAAAATTAGTAAAAATGTCTTTATCTTTAGAAAATGGTATGTTAACATTTACATCAAATGTCATTAGCAACACGACATCCTCATCTGTATCATCAAACTTTAATGACTATGTGACTACTTGCGACTATGTTTATACTGGGTATCCGTTAACAGTTAATAGCCCATATTCAGCACCCACACACGCCGGGTGGATTGATTGTTCCGGTGGTCTTATAGGAGTACGTGGTATAACAGAAAAAACCGAAGCAGGACCGATTAAGAAATATCACATAAGACATAGATAAAAAATAATATTTAAAAACAACACATTATGGGAAAATTTGAAACTATTTTGACCACTACCGGCGACGCTGTTCTTCAGAAACGCGCCAAGAATTTAGCACAGGCAACCAAGGAAACGTTTGTGGATGAGAAAAGAAACATTGAACGACGTATCCGAAATATTGAAAATGAGGTAATATCAATGGAAGACCTGTCCGTACGTTCGACGCAGGCACTCGTAGTCGGAGAAAACCTTGACACTAATTCGTGGGTAACAAAACGTATTAACCTCGCCCTTGAATTGCGTGACCTTAAAATTGAACTCGAAGAAGTTGACAAGTTAATTTCTGAATATTTTGGCGAGTGATAAGAATGGATGAAGTAAAAAATTGGTGGTCAGATACAATTCAGACCACCAATTTTATTTTCAACGTTAAATGTGGTTTCCTTTCCACTTTTCTTCGGTAAAACATTTAAAACAAGCCATATCTGTCAATAATGTATACGCATTTTCAATAAATAAGCCGTGTTTCGGACACATTACCATAATATTATCTATCGGACCTATTTCAGTAACACTTTCACCTAATCTGCATTCATATTTTCCTTTATATTTTTCATTGAAAGCGTTTAAAAATTCATCTTTTGTCATTTTTGTATTAATATCCATAGCCAACAATATTTGGATTTATTAGGTAACGGTTAATCAATTTTACCTTATCACTGCAATTCCCCTCTATCGTTGTTACATAGTTTTCTCTTTCATTAACAGCAACAACAATTGCGACATGTGTGGGTCTATAAAGCATATCCGAAACCATTGACATTTTTTTCTGTTCCCTGTTTGTTTTGTTTGTCAGAAATAATATATCACCCCTTTGAGGAACATAACTCGGTCCAGAAACAAAACGATGCATTTTTATGTAAGTCATCAGTCCCATATCACTATTTGAAAATGCAGGTCTATCAAAATCATTTCTAACTTCTTTTTGTGATTTAACAAGACTACCGGTCTGCCCGATGCACCATGAAGCAAAAATAGCACACCACCCAACATTCATGGCAAAATTAGTTTTTACAAATTCATTATACCACGCAATATACCTATCATCATCACCATCTGCCTCATTTTTACCAAGTTGTGTAATACCATAATCTGCTGCATCATAAGGTTTACCATAGTTTTTAAAAGGTGATGAAAACAGTTCGCTGACATCTCCCTCGTATTGCCATTCCCTTTCTGGTCTTACCTGCTTTGGAACACCATATCCATATTTTTTCATAAAAAAACGATTTTAAATTACATATATTCCAAGAGGAGTTTTTTCCTGTATCTTCATCATATGGTCAACGATATTCATTTGTTCTTCAAGGATTTTGGCTGGACGCATAAAGTCAAGCCTTTCAATAAGTGCCTTCATTGCCTCATCCCACTCTTCTTTTCCTTGTTGTATCAGCATTTGGTAATCCATTGTCATTTCTGCTTGTGGAATATTTACTTTACCACTGAACTTACCTCTGATTAACCCAAGCGTCTGTTTAGCCCTAGCGAGAAATAATTGCCTAACCGTTGTCTTTGTCGGGTCATTGAGGAATGCATAGTCAATTGTTGATAACTTTACTTGGTCTGGAGATAATAAAACATCACCTATATGGTCTCTCACACATTCATCTTCGTTTCCTGAATTTGTGTCATAGTAGGTATACCAGACTTCACACCCAACAAGTCCAAGTCCTCCACCAACTCCACCCGCATATCCAAATGATAATTTACTGCCCGGTGTACTCATTAAATGTAAGATATGGGTTCCGTCTGGTCCAGCTGTAACTTTATAAACAAGGTCACTTCTCAATAACCTATTCTTGTATTGTAAATCGGTAGCAAGATAAGCAACATCAGCGGCAGGGGCGGTATAAAATCCACCGATTGGTCCATAGGCTCCACCACCTAACTGACCATAACCACCGCCGAACCCAATGTCGATGCCACCATAGTTAGCGAACAATGCTGCGTGAGCTACTGGTGGATTTACCCACATTACTTTATTTATGGTTCGTCCTGCGGGAATAAGATAATTTTGCTTCCCTCTTTCTATCCTTATGAAATCCTTTTTAAGTTCCCACTTTGTTCCTTCTTGCTGTAAACCAACCTCTTTTGAAAACCAATACGAATAATCTTTCATCATATCAAACGTTCTCGTAGACAGTGCGAATGCTATGTCAAGGTTTGTTATACTTTTTCCATATAATGTAGCCCACTGATTTCTGATAAGCCAGTTGTTCACTTTTTCGGAATAATCTTCAATAGCCATGTCAAGAAGTGCACATAATTGTTCGTCCGTCAATTCAACAGCAACGACAGGAGCACCAAGAGCAGCCCTTATCTTACGGAACAGGTCTTTTATTTCATCAGTTACTTTTGTCATAGTCAATATTTTTCTATAAATAGTTTCATGAAGTGATTTTCTTTTGAAATCTATCATTATACATTACTCCGATAATTTTTTATAAGCAGATAGTTAAAACATTATTTAATCAACCACCTTAACGACTCTGTATGAGGATTTGAACGCCCATTTAACATATTACCTGCATAAAAAGGCATTGGTTTATTGGACTCACCCGGTCTAATGCTTATACTGCCCGTATTTCTCTGTGTATTAGTCGTATTCTTCCTTATGTTGGCTGAATTAACCCACGCACGGAGATATGCAGCATCACGTTCTTTTGCTTTTTCAATGTCTCCTAGGTGGAATTGCATTACAAATACAGCCATAGCAAGACAAGTAAGTGTATCGTCATGCGCACCGTCCATATGGTCAATTCTACCCGCATCCCCTTTATATATCCATGTTTCAAGTTCGGATATCACTCTTTTAGACCTTATTCGTATTTGGTTCGTCCTTACCATATTTGCAAAGAAGGTAAGCATTTGGAATCGCACCGCATTACTATGAAATCCTGGCAATTTTCCTTCCCTATTAGGTTTTAACGCCGATGTCTCCCTATCCATTGTGAATTTATTAAGCATAGGGTCATCATAATATAGGTTTTTATAACCCAATCTTTGCATTGTCAATATGCATGCATCCCCGGTACCACCAACACAGTCAACCGTACAAAACGCATTTCCATACATAGACCCATAAACATATGCTATTTCGCCTATATCATCACCGGTTCTTTTACCGTGATATTCAAGTACTTGTTCAATGCAAGGAAGTCCGGTATCTTCATCAGTTGCGGTAATATCAAGTACTTCAATTGCCGTACGGTCTGCAGCGTCTCCGCGTGAACAGTCAATACTTATAATATATTTATGTCCAGGAATTGGCGGTTTCCATATCCATGTTTCGTCTAAATTAAACGGGTCACCATCTTCACCTTTTTTCATTGGGTCACGTGTGTTCATTTGTTCCTGTTTTTCAATGAATTCAGGTGCCACAACGTTTGAAGCGGAACCAAGGAACGATACATCCAACTCTTGTGCAATCTTTTGTTCGTCATTATTAAATTTACCACACATATCAAGGTACCATGGGGAACGCGGTTTAAATCCTCTTTCCTCCATCTCTTTCCAATGCTTTTCATCGTATTTTATGGTACCATCTTTGCTGATTGTTTCTTCTTTGACAATCTCTATGTTTCCTGTTTCTTTATCCTTCCTATACCATTCCAAATTTTTGTTGTAACGAGGGTCCTGATACCATTTCAATTCAATTAACGAAAAACCATTCTCACCCTTTCTTGCTTGGTCATACGTATTCCAATAAAGTTGGTCCTTTCCGTTCGGGGTTGATATCATGATAATGTGACCTCCTGTGGATGTTGTTGCAACAGCCTGAGCATAAACGACATCACCATTCTCAATAAATGCCGCTTCATCAAATATTAGCCATGAAACCGATGACACACCACGAGCAGCGTTCTTTCCTGACGAACGAGCAATAATTCTACTTCCATTAAACAGACAAACCTCGTCTTTGTTGTTCTTCGTGAATATGTCAATTCTATTTTTTTCACTCTTTGGGTCCGGTGAAAAGTAATCATCACCCCAAAACCATCTTGGAATTTGATTAAGAAAATCTCGTACCTTTGTAACCATCTGTTCAGAGAGGTCCAGTTTGTTACCAATTACAAGGACGTTTTCTGGTGATTCCGGGGATGCTAACGCCATCGTACACGCAATAAATGCCGCAGTGGTTGTTGTAATACCTGCCTGACGCGGTTTAGTTGTAACAACGTTATTTGCACTACCCAGTAAATGACACAAATCTTTTTGACGAGGAAACAATTTAAATGGCACATCTTTTCTATATCTCATATCATATGTTTTAAGGTAACTTTCAATCATATATATACGAGATTTATCTGTTACACATTTAATAAATTCTTGTCTAAGATGGTCAAAATCTATCATATTTTTATCCTCTTATATAATAAATAGTTAAATCCAAAAAAGTCAATTTAAGAAGAAATACTTAAAAGAAACGCACATATCCTACTATTTATATACAACCTGAATTACTACTTATAATTTTAAAAACTACAATTAATGGCTCAACAAACCACAAGAAGTAATTTAACAAAAACATATCCGAGATGCCACTACAATTCAAAGGGTAAAATGAAGAAACAATTCGAAACGGAAGAATCTGCCGCTGAATATATCTCAAAAAAACATCTTCAAGGTTACACAATATATCTATGTAAGGTATGCAACAAATACCATATTTCACACAAAATAAAGAAAGAATAATATTTGATTTTTTCGTTTTTTTCTGTATATTCATTATGTTATGAGACTTAAAGATATATTCAGAAAAAAAGAAGAACCGATATTGGAAACCACCACCGAGAACGAAAACGTTGATGTGGTGAATGAACCTATTCCTGAAACCGAAGAAGAAAAAGAGGAACCAAAAAGTAAGGAAGAGATATATAATGACTTACAAAAGAAATATACTGAATTGGTAAAAAGTTACAGTGTATTATGGAATGATTGTGCATACAGGGGGCTTCCATATAACGAAATGCTGACAGAGACGGAAAATTTGCGAAATGAAATATATGAAATTTCACAAAACATGAGACTTATAAAGGAGCCAAGAATTACATATACTAAAAAGAATGAAAAAACAGTTGGCGACAGATATAAAATTGCTGACTTCATTGATATGTGTGTTGATGGTGTCCTAACTGATGAAGATGGGTTTGGTTTATATGCTTCTTCAAAGGGGATAAGTGATATTGAAGTTTATCCATCTGATATTACCGGTGAAAAATATCGTAAGGATTTTACTCACGTCATGTGGTTTAATAAATAATGGGTTCATTTAACATTAATCCATACTTTAAATTTAAATGAACTATTTATTTAAAAAATACAGGTAAATTATGGGGCAAAAAATACAATTAAGTGAGAGTCAATTACGTAATCTCATCAAGGAAAGTGTGAAGAAAGTTATCATGAATGAGATATCTTCCGATATGATTAGAAGGGCAAGGGATAAATTCCACAAGAAATATGGCGGAACCCTTTTTCCTGGACCAGATGCAAAGGATTTTCCGAAAGATGAATACGGAAATCTGTTATATCCAAAAGACAAGAAACCACTGGCCAGTCATTACAGAAATTTTGACCAGGCAATTGACAAGGCAAAGCGCGATGAGCAAATGAATGACCCTGTTACAAGGGAGGCTATGGAAATTTGGAACGAAGTTGAGAATGATGTAGATTGGGATATCACTGACGACTTTGGCAATGAGGGTTGCGAAGTTACTGGATACATTGAAGTTGATGGTTGGGAATTCTCAGCTTCCGGTTATGCCGAAAGAGCCGGTGGTCTTGAGGTTGAAGAAATTGAGTATGTTGAATTCAAATCTCCGGATGGTCAGGAAGGTTCATTCATACCGTAAAATAAGACATATGATTAGAATAAGCCGGGTTAATCTCGGCTTTTTTCATTTTTTGTCCACACATATCTTATCAGCCCACAATCCCATATCCTGTCATAACCAAGGGCCTTTGCCATTTCGGTTTCGGTCATATTTTTATTGAGTCGTTCTGGATATTTACGCAATAATATTTTTTTCCTGAATCCGAACTTATGAAATCTTATTGGCTTGTTGTCCTTCGTGTAGTAGTATTTATAATCTGGGCCCGTAAAACAAACGAATTTGAAACCGAGATTGACATATAGGTTTCTTTCATAGTTAACCGTCCACCTTCTATCCGCAAACGACTTAACTTCTTCCGGGCTATACTTCTCAACAAAGTAGTTAAACATTTTTCCACCGAGCCCAACACATCGGTAATTATTGTCTGTGGCAAATCTGGTCAGTTCCCATTTCTTTCCATCAGTACCTTCTCTTTTAAATGTCATGACCCCAACCAGAACATCACCATAATAAGCACCCAAATAAACAGTTGACGGCGCATATCCTTGTATGTGGTTGGCATCAAGGAACTGCTCAGCCATAAAACCGGAGACCTCTTTAAGTACACATTTCCTTGCATAGACTGGCTGAAGGTTTTCGTGGAGATGAAGTATGTGCGAGATTTTTGACAGCACAATATCCTTATGGTAAACGTACTCATCCTCAAACACATGAATCAGTTTTATATTTTTATCAGTGCAACCTTTCGTTTTTGAAAGATGGTATTGTCTGTCTTTACCGCCGAACCATTGCGTATGTTGCAAACACCCATTAAATTCAATAGCCACACCACAATCACACAGGATATCAAGTTCCAATCCGTCAAGTACTGTACGGTCATGCATTTTATGTTTAATCCCATGTTCCGTCAAAAAAGATGAAATTTCAGTTTCGTAAGATGATGTAAATCTATTCCAGTTTGGGTTGTTGTTCATCTTTCTTAAATTTTCCCTTAATTTCTCTTTGCATGATTGGCTTATTATCTTTTCATCTCCGTATTTGGCAATATACTCGGATTTTGTCATCCCGTGTTTTGCCAGGTGCCGGTCATCTATTATTGAAAGCCATTTCCCACAGACCCGGCATTGAACCTTTTTTTGTTTTGACTTAAGGTCCTTTACCAGATATTCGTGTTCCGGATATTTGTTAATATATTCGTCTATTGTCTCCGGTGTGTATCCGTGATGTTGGCAAAGATGCCTCTGAAGTGAGTGTGCTTTTCCATGAATATCATGCGTACGCCACCCACAGATAGGACACTCAACAAAAACCGGGGGTTCTTCTTTACAATCTATCTTTTTAGACTGTTGAACATTTTTTTTTACATGACCATTCCATTTTGAGATTTGAACACCTCGTTCCCGGAAAATCAACCTGAGTTTTTTAATCCTTACAGAATATTTTTTGGATATTTCTTCCATTGTCAGGTGGGAAACAAGATAATCAGAAATCATGTCAACAACATCATCATTTGTTACATCCTTTCTTTTTCCAACATTTTGCAAGGTGACTCCGTTTGCTTTTAATATTTCTGATAAATGAATATGGCTTGTATGAAAGGTCTTTGCTAGTTTGTGCAAATTTGGTTCATTTTCATAAGCCGAGACTATTTCTTTTAAATTTAAATCCGCTTTTTTCATATATGTCTTTTATATTATTATACAAATAAATAGTATAAAAAACAAGATAAATGGTCAAAAAGGTAAATAAAAATTGCAATAAATGGTCACAAAGGTATAAAAATAAAGGTCCAGCCGAAGCCAGACCTTTATATAATGTGCTGATTTTAAGTCGGTTATTAGCGGAGTTCGTTAGGGTCCCACTGTTTCAGACCATCGACCTTCACGGCACCATAGAAGCGGTTGTTGACGCACTTCTTAGCATAGCGGGTCATGATACCCTTGACAGGTGCGAAGTTTTCAGGGTTGTAGATGGTAGGGGTGAGCTGCATAGGGATATAAGGTGCATAAATGTAACCTGTATCAAGAAGGCTCTTACCCTTGTGACCAATAATGATTGACCAAGCAGGTGAATACGGGTCGCGGTATACCTGATAACGGTTCTGAAGAGCACCGATACGTTCAATACCCATATTGTACTGGTCGGACTCTGCGGAAGCGTCACTTACGTGGAAGTATTCAAGGTTGTCAAATACTGCGGAAATCTCAGAAGAGACAACGATGAAGTTTGCACCACCACGGAGTGTGCTCTTGTGAATCTGAGCAGAAATCTGGTTGATGCAGGTCATAAGTTCCTGGTTCCAGTCTTTCTGTGTGTAGTTCGTGGAGAAACCAGCCATTCTTCTCCAACCATTCACATCCCAACGGCTCTGCCAAGGAGCGAATTTACGGAGGTCACGGAGGATTTCACGGTCAATCTCAGCAGCAATCTGTTCTGAAAGGAGAGCGGTTAACTCAGCCTCAGCGTCGATGTTGTGGAATGCAGAGACATCCTGTGCGAGTTCAGGAGACCAAGTTGCACGGAGTTTACGCTCTTCAACAGAAACAGTAACTGAATCAAGTTTGAAGGAAACTTCACCAATCTCGGTTTCGAGCTCGAGGCTGTCATACTGGCACCATGCAATCTGGAAGTTCTCGATGTTCTCTTTAAGAGTATCGCAGTCAACACCAATGTAACCATCAAGTGTAGCACCCTGTTTCTTAGCGGGTTTTGCAAGGTCGAGGTCAAGATAGATGCAACCTTCTGCGTCGCAAGTACCTGCATACTCTACAATACCTTTACCGTATTTCTGTGTGACAACGCGGAAAGGAATTGACTCGTTAGCTTCGAAGCAAGTTGAACCGGAAACGGAATCAATCTTTTCTTTGGAGACAACTTTAAGAGAAGCAAGGAAAGCTTCGGTATCCATTTCATTTCCATCAGGACCGGTAAGTTTACCAGCGTTGAAGGAAGAGAAGCCCTTTACCTTAAGGATGAGGTTACGGACAGTACCATCAGCATAAAGTTTGATAGCACCTTCTTCTTGAGGGTCGATTTCTACGAGGTCACCATATTTGAAAGCAACGGGAGTAGCCTCACCGACTTTGATATGAATCTTACCCTTCGAGTTATCAAAGAGGAAGTCATTGTAGAAGAGGTCGTACAGGGTCTTCTTGTGATAACGAACAACCTCAGGAGAAACCATCTCAACGATGTATTTGGTACCTGCGGTGTTAGCGGTATCGGAATTCATTTCCTGTGCAGCCTGCCAAGCCTCGTCATAGTTACCTGCATAAACCTGAGGGTCAACAGCAACTTCGCCGGTAGCAGCGTTTACAATCTGATAGGCACGGTAAGGATAGGTTTCATTACCCTGGTCAGATACAGCCTCGTCAGGAAGATAGAAGCGGTTGTATTTGCTGCCATCACGACGGTCAGTTCTCTTGTAGCCCATAAGTCCATTGTGCGAACCGTGGACGTCTGCGATATCATCACCTTCTTCGAAAGCTTTACCATCAGCATGCTCCCATTTACGTTCACTGGTAACAGGAAGTAAGAAGAAGAGTTTACCGATAGGAAGGTTCATAGCCTGTACACTCACGATGTCATTAGCAAGGAGTTTGCTGAAGACACGGCGGATAATAGGGAAAACAACAGTCTCAAACGAACCACTGTTGTTAGCGTCAGTAGCCTCTGAGAGAAGGGCTTTTGCCTCGTTCTCAAACAGGGTAGCAATATTCTCTTTGATAACGCCTTTAAGACCATCAGTCATTCCGAGACGGTCCCAACGCTCGTTAATCTCTTTGCGGATTCTTTTCTGCTCGTTAAGTTCAATTGAACCAACTTGTCCGCTCGTTAAAAATTCTCTCATAATAATGTTTTTTCTATTAGGTTTTTGTTATTTTTTAATTTGTTGTTTTTTACAGATTTTCCATTCTCTTAATAAAATCAAGTGTAGCCTGAAGGTCCTGTGATTTATAAATAGTGTTTTCATTCAATTTCTTCGAACCCTCTGCGGTTAATCTACTTTCAGTAAGAGAAGCCTTTGTAACTTTTTGAAGGTCTTTGCTTATAGATTCAAAAAGTTGTTTAGACTGGTCAACCGTTTTTGCCTCATTTACGAAGCGGTTAATTATGTTTACTTTTTCTTCTTGGGAAACAGCATTTTCAAGGAAGAGTTTCGTGATTTTACCAAGATTTACGTTGGTTAAATAAGCCTCGTTAAGATTCTTTCTGAGTTCTTTGACAGCCTCTTTAAGTATCTTGTTCTCTTTCTTGATTTTGTTGAGGGATTCATTGACACCCTTGTAAGGAGCCTCTGTGGAAGGAGTAAAGTTACTACCTCTTTCACTTCTTGCGTTACGGTGAGTAGGATTGTTAGGTTTGCGGCTTGTTGCGGTTGTGTTATCCTGAACAAAACCACCAACATTC
>JAEEGL016054494.1_pt1 | contig 25779 bp, 24 predicted proteins | sample 9134231 | NCBI WGS metagenome assembly JAEEGL01 (sample SAMN16246548, study PRJNA631951) | gut metagenome | biome: gut microbiome; feature: rumen; material: fiber-attached | host: Bos | place: Iran: Karaj | collected 2018-10 | reverse complement strand
CCACTCTAAACCATCATCAAAATAATTTGACCAATCTGTAGACCACTCAAAAATTTCAAGATTATCACACCCTTTTGGGAAAAGAATACTATTTATGTATTCAAAATCATTAGTTTTATAATTACATCCATGTGGCGGATTTAAAAATAAATAATAATATTGATTACTTTCATTATTTTTAGATGTTTCAAAAAAACTCTTTGCATCTAACCTACTAGCTTTCATTTTTTCTTTATTAATTGTAATTTCAAAATTATCTCTTGAAGCCCACTTTGACATAGCAAATATAACAACTTTTTTATGTGTTTCTAAACCATTATAATAATCACTCTTTATAATAGAGTAATCTAAAACACAATCAGCATATTTTTCATATTCCTTATAAAATTCATCTTCTATTAGTTCTTTAAGACTATTATCATTATTTAGTTTTTTTTCTAAATAACTTATATCGGTATCAAAAACTTTAATATCAATTGCACATCCTAGTAATTTGCACAATTCTTCTATACCATATTCATTACCAGTAATAGCTTTTATTTGACCATTATTCTTCACTACATCTTCTATTTCAAAGGTATTAAATGAATTATGAATAATAACTAATATTTTATTATCTTGTTTAATATATAAACATGGTTCATATGGATAACTATCTAAATAATATAACTTATTTTTATAATTAAAAATTAAATCATTTTCTTTTTTTAACAAAGAATAATTATCTGATTGATATAATATTTCATTATTCATACCTTTTTAACACCTCAATACATTTTTATAACAATTACTTAAATTTACATCAATTTTTTAATATCTTCTTCCATATCTTCTGGCTTAAATATTGGTGAATATCTTCCAACTACTTTACCATCTTTATCTACTAAGAATTTAGTAAAATTCCATTTGATATCGCCATCTTTTTTAGCTGTTTTACTTATCTTTTCAACAGCTTTCATAGCCATCTTATTTTTTAAACCTTCAATTTTATCATCTTTTATTTGCTCTTTTAAATAAGTATATAGTGGTAACTCACTTTCACCATTTACATCTGCCTTCGTAAATTGATCAAATGATGTATTATATTTTAATGCGCAAAATTCATGTATTTCATCATCTGTTCCAGGAGCTTGATTACCAAATTGATTACATGGAATATCAATTATTTCTAGCCCTTCATCATGATATTTTTTATATAAATTTTCTAAACCCTCATATTGAGGAGTAAAACCACAACCTGTTGCTGTATTAACAATTATTAATACTTTTCCTTTATATTCATTTAAACTTACTTCTTTTCCACTTCTATCTACTATGGAATAATCATATATTGACACCTAATCATCCTTCTTTCTGTTTTAATTATAGCATAATAAAAAGAGAATCTAAAAAATTCTCTTTCTAAACTTCTATTAATGACAAATCAATTTACCAGTATTAGAGTCTTTTCCATATATTGTACAACTTGTTTCATAATGTAATGCTGTATAACCAGATGTTTTAGAGTTTCCATTATAACTTCCATCTGTACACCAGTAATTATGCCCATCAGATAAAGTTTTACAATTAGCTGCACCAAATATTTGATTTAAAATACCAATATTATTTGTGTGATAAGATCCATCAGTAGACCCTTGAATACAATATATTTTACTATCCTTTAAAATACATGAATATGCTTTTGAAATAGTATTACCAGAAAGTACCAAACCAAAGAAATTGTGTCTTTGTTTCCCTCCAGATGTTTTTAAATTCCTTATATCGTTTGTATACTCACTAGCTGATAAAGTACTACCTAATCTTTTAGCTTTGTCACCTTCGTCAGAAAAGTAAGCAAATACACATCCATCACAATTAACAACTTCAGTTACATTAACATTTTCTCCTACAATGGGAGTATTATCTTCATCTTCAATGTCGATTATTTCATCATCTACTACAGTATTACCTGATGAATTATTATTATTTGTTGATTCATTTGTTTTGTTTGAATTGGTTCCATTATTTAAATTACTACCTGAATTATTTTTTTCTTCACAACCAGTTATAGCAAACAACGCTACTACCATCAATAAAATTAATAAATGTTTTCTCATAAAAATCCTCCTATGAATGATATTCTTTATAAACTTCATTCTTGTTTATTTTTCTATCTTTAGCTACTTTTTTAATGGAATCCATCACGGAATATCCTTCTTTTATATAGCTATTAACATGTTCAACAATTGAAATATCGTTATAATCAACCTTACTTGAACCTTCAACTATAACAACTATTTCACCTTTAATATCTTTAATCTCTTTTAAAACTTCTTCGATAGGTCCACGATAGATTTCTTCGTACTTTTTAGAAATCTCTCTCGAAATACTTATATTACGATTACCCATAACATCCATTAAATCAACTAACATTTCATTAATGCGGTGTGGGGCCTCATAAAATATAAGAGTATAAGGTAGATTCTTTAAAGTTTCCATCTCGGTTTTCCTCTTACCACTCTTACTATCTAAAAAACCATAGAATAAGAAGTGATCAGTTGAAATACCAGCTGATGTTAATGCTGGAACAAACGCTGTTGCACCAGGTAAAGAAACAACGTGAAAATTATGTTCAATTGCAATTTTAGCAAGTTCACTACCTGGATCACTTATTCCTGGAGTACCTCTATCACTAACAACTGCTACAGAGTATCCATTACTCATTAATTCAACTAATTTATTTTCATTTTTTCTCTCATTATATTTATAATTTGAAATAATTTTTTTATTTATGTCTAAGTGATTTAAAAGTTCACGAGTAACCCTTGTATCTTCAGCAAACACCACTTCAACTTCTTTTAAAACATTAATTGCACGAAGCGTTATATCGTCCAAATTCCCAATAGGAGTTGGAACCATATAAAGATTTGGTTTTCCATCATAACTCTTCTGTGACACTCTAATCACTTCCTTTAAAATATTTCATAATTTGTTCAGTATATTTACCATTTTCATAAGTGATAATTGGTTCTAATACCTTAAGACCAGCTTTCCCATTCTTAATAGCTTCAACTAAAACAATATTAGCTTCTTCATTTTTCTTAGGATAAACAAACTGTATTTTCTTTACTTCAAGTTTGTACGCCCTACAAACTTGAATAATATCTCCAAGTCTTTCAGGACGATGAACGAGTCCAAATACACCATTATGTTTCAAGTATTTAGCTGATATTTTAACCAAAGATTCTAAATCTAAAAAAACTTCATGACGAGCAATTAATTTGCTCTTTTTTTCACTTAAATAGCTATTCTCATCCACTTTAAAATAAGGTGGATTAGATAATACTATATCAAATGATTCAGCTTCAAAATCAGTCTCTTTAATATCTTCATTAATAATTTCAATTTGATGTTCTAAATTATTTTCTTCAACTGACTTCTTAGCTAATTCAGCCATATCACTTTGAATTTCAACCCCAACTATCTTAGCAGCAGTTCTCGTTGATAAAACCAAAGGAATAGGTGCATTACCTGTACCTATATCCAGTATTTTTTTAGTATTCTTTGGAATATCAATAAACTTAGGTAAAAGAACAGAATCTAAAGAAAATACAAATGATTCATTATCTTGATAAATCTTTAAATTCTTATAATAAAGTAAATCATTCTTCACTATCATTTGCTTTAATCTCTGTTAAAGTGTTATTACCATTATCTACTTTATAAGTACGATTTAAAATATCAACACTGAAAACAGTTCCTTCACCATCTTTAGTTTTAACTTTATCTCCAACTTTAGGTAATCCTTTTTTGCATTCTTTATAGTTCTCATCTTCATATTTTAAACAACAAAGAAGTCTACCACATAAGCCATTTATCTTAGTTGGATTTAAAGATAAATTTTGATTCTTAGCCATGTTAATTGTTATTGAATCAAACTCATCTAAGAATGAATTACAACAAATCGTACGACCACATACACCAATACCACCAACACAAGCAGCTTTATCACGAATACCAACTTGTCTTAGTTCAATTCTTGTTTTATAAATGTTAGCAAGATCTTTGGCCAAATCTCTAAAATCAACACGATCTACTGAAAGAAAATGAAATAATAATTGATTACGATCAAAAGTAAAACTTGCATCAATAACATTCATATCTAACTCATATTCAGCTGCTATCTCACGACACTTTTCCAAAGCTTCTTCAGCATCTTTCAAGTTTCTTTCGTACTTTTCTTCATCTTTATGACTAGCCTTACGAATTACTTTCTTAAGATCTCCTTTAATTTGATCTTTCTTAAGGCTAATAATATCAGTATCAATTGTACCTAATTGTAATCCTCTTTCGGTTTCAACAATTACTTTAGATCCTCTTTCATACTTTTCACCTGCTGGATCAAAATAATATATACGTGGATTATTAAAAATAACTCCTATTACATCCTTCATTATAATTCCTCCTGTCTCAAGATAAATTTATCAAATTCCATTGGAATATTAACATTATATTTCAAATCATCTAAAACTTCAATAATAAGCTTTATTTTACTTACTATTTGTTCATCAGTATTACTTGCACTTATACTTTTAATATTAGTCATATAATCTTCAAATACAGATACTTTTTGTAATGTCTTATATTCTAAAACGTCTTTATAAAAAAGTAACATTATATTAAATAATAAACTTGCATCAGTCTTATCAAACTTGTTATCTTTTAAAACTTTCTTAACATGTACTAAAGCTTTGCTCTTATTTTTATCAACATATTCAAGAAACTTAATTGATTCATCTATCTTTTCTTCATCAATATCAACCGCTTCAGTTAAGAAGATGGAATTCTTTATCTTTTCAAGTTTGTCCAAATTGCCACCATTCTTGTGAACCAATGGTACAAGTACACATCTTGATTTAATAGTTTCCAACACTTGATTTATATTATCTGTTACTAAAATTGCAACTATATTTGGTTCTGGCTCTTCTAAAAACTTAAGAAGTGCACTACTAGCTGCTGGATTTAGTTTTTCGGCATTTCTAATAATATAAACTTTATTATTACCTATTATAGCTTTAGTTGAAAATTTTTCTTTAATCTCATCAATTTGCTCTTTTCTTATACTTGCTCCATCTGGTTCAATTATAAGAGCATTAGCAGATATTTCAATTCTAGAATCAATTAAAAGATTGCAAAAAGAACAAGCTAATTTAAATCCTTGTTTTGTACCATTATCATCTATTAAATAAGCATTCGATACTCTTTTATTTTTAAAGGCATTGTTTAATAGATTATACGCGATTTCTTGTTCTTCTTTAAACTCTTCCATATGTCTCCTAACACGAAAAGACACCTCATTTTAAGGGAATGAGGCTATTCATTTTCTAGTACTGAACGATTAGATAAAGCAATTTCAAGTGTCATTGCATCTATATATTCCATATCTGTTCCCATTGGAACACCATATGCTATCTTAGTAATTTTAATATTCTTTTTAGCTAATTTCTTTTGAATATATAAAGCTGTTGTTTCACCTTCAACACTTGGTTTTAAAGCAAGTATTACTTCTTCTATATCTTCTTTTTCAATTCGATTAAATAAACTATCTAAATTGATATCTTCTGGGTTAATACCATCAAGTGGTGAAATAAGACCACCTAATACATGATAAACTCCGGAATAAGCACCTGTTTTTTCAAATAAAACAAGGTTCTTAGTGTTTTCAACAACACATATTACTTTATGATTTCTTGTTTGATCTAAACATATTCCACATAATTCATCTTCAGATAAATTATCACATATCTTACAATGTCTCGTTTTTTCTTTAATATCTTTAACGGATTCTGAAAAAACATCAATTATTTCATCATCAAGTTCAAGTGTTGCAAACGCTAGTCTTTCAGCATTCTTTTCACCTATTCCAGGAAGTTTTTTATAACATTCAATTAAATTATTAAATGTTTTTGGGTATAAATTAGACATTAGAATAAACCTGGCATTCCTTTTGTATATTTACCCATTTTCTTTTCAGTATCAGCATCAATTTTCTTCATTGCATCATTGATAGCTACCTGTAAAATATCTTGTAGCATTTCAATATCTTCTTTGTCCATAGATTCTTGATCGATTTTAATCTCAACAATCTCTTTTTTACCATTTACTTTAACTTTTACAAAAGAAGATTCTCCTTCATAGATAGTAGCATCTATTTCTTCTTTTTCTTTCATCATTTCTTTTTGAAGCTTTTGTGCTTCCCTCATCATTGCTTGTATATTCATATATTTTCTCTCCTATTCATATGATATTATATCAGAAAAATTTTCATCAAGAAAATCTCCTGTTGATATACTTAATTTAGAAATAAACTCTTTTATTTCATCAGTTTCTTCTTCTTTAACATACTGTTTTTTCTTAGAATTAAACTCTTCTTTAATTACTTCCCATTCATCATTATTAATGGATATTACTTTATAATCATTACCAGTAATAATCTTGATTAAAGATTCTACTCTGATTATATTTTTATTAAATCTTTCGCTTTCAATTTCTTCATCATAGACATACATCATATATTCTTTGCTAGCTGCTTTTAATTTACCATCAAGTAATATTGATGCAATGTCATTATATTCAAGATCAACGGCATAATCTTTAACAACTTCCATCTTCTTTTGAAGTGAATTAAGTGTTCTCTTATCAAATTCAGCTAATGTGTTGTTAATTCTTAACTCTTTTAATTTATTTAAATCAGCTAAAGAAACTTTTACTTCTTCTTTTGGTTCTTCTTTAACTGGTTCCTCCTTAGTTAAATTATTAAATTCTTTTTTAATGTTCTCTAAGAAGTCTGGATTAACCGTTGCTTTAGAAGCTTCTTTTTTATTTTCTACTTTAACCTCTTTAGTAACGACTTCTTTACCATTTTCGATTGAATTGATCATCAACATTTCAAATACTATTTTCTTATTACTTACTGTCTTAATCTCACTTGCAGCAGCATTAAATTTTCTAATTAATTCAATCAATCTTTCAACTGTTACTAATTCTTTTAATTCGTCATAATCTTTTTTAGAATAAATGTTATCTTCAATTTTAACATCATTTTTAATTAGTATTAAGTTGTGTGCAAGATAAATTAGTTCATCAATTAACTTAGGAAAATCAACACCTATTGATTCAGCATTATCTATTACACTAAAACATGTTTGAATATCATTGTTAATAATTGCTAAGAACAATTTTTTTGTTTCCTCACAAGATAATATTCCATTTATTTTATGCACGTCATCAATAGTAATATTTTCACTATAAGCCCATACTTGTTCGAGTAAACTAATAGCATCTCTCATTCCACCATTAGCAAGTCTTGCAATCTCAGTCAAGGCATCATCTTCTATTTTAATTTTCTCTTGTTTACAAATATATGTTAGTCTTTCAATTATATTTTCAATTGTAATTGCTCTGAAATCTAGTCTCTGGCAACGCGATAATATAGTTGCTGGTATCTTATAGACTTCAGTAGTTGCAAGGATAAATATAGCATGCGCAGGTGGTTCTTCAAGGGTCTTTAATAAAGCATTAAAAGCACTTGTAGAAAGCATATGTACTTCATCGATAATATATACTTTATATTTAGAAATAGACGGTACAAGAGCTATTTTATCTCTTAAATCACGAATCTCATCTACTCCATTATTAGACGCTGCATCTATCTCAACAATATCTGTATTATTTTGTGTACAAACTACACATTTATTACATGGACAATCATCTTTAGGATCAAGGCAATTGATAGTGCGTGCAAATATTTTAGCAATACTTGTCTTACCAGTACCTCTGATTCCAGCAAAAAGATAAGCATGAGCTATACGATCATTCTTAATAGCGTTCTTTAAAATTTTAACCGGAACCTCTTGTCCAACAACCTCATTAAAGTTACTTGGTCTATATTTTCTATACAAAGATTGATACATAATATCACCTCTTTAATTATAACAAAAATTAAAACAAAAGGCTTACTTATTCCTTTTGTTTTTAAAAAAATTATTCAATATTTTAACAATCTCTTCAGTACAAATGTTTTGTTCAATTTCTATCTTTGGCATATAGTTAATATTTTTAGTAAAACCAGATTTTTCATTAGGTATGCCATATACTATTTTTTTGATATTAGTTCTTGTAATAGCTCCATAACACATTAAACATGGTTCCATTGTTACGTACATAATACAATTATCTAAATATTGATTACCTATTTTTTTAATAGCTTTATTTATGCAATTAATCTCAGCATGTGAATGAACTGTATTCTCTTTTTCACATTTATTGTAAGATTTAGCAATTATATTACCATCTTTAACTATTATTGCCCCTACTGGTATATCAGATTTTTTAAGACTTTTCTTTGCTTCTTCAATTGCAATTTTCATATATTTTTCATTATTCATATATATTACTCCATAAAAAGAGCGCACACGCTCATTGATTCTTAAGGCTGCTACCTTCCGATCCTGACCTGATTCAAATATAAACGTTGCGCAATATAATTATATATTATTTATTGTTTTTTAACAAACATTATTAATGTTTCACGTGGAACATTACATTTTTTATATAATTTAATATTCTAATTTACATTCGATGTTTCACGTGGAACATCTACATTCAATGTTTTTCTGTGAAATTTGTTTTGATTTTTATTTTAATGTTTCACGTGGAACATTATTTCTGGATTCTATTTTAGTTACATGTTTCACATGGAACATTCATTTTTGTTTATCATTAATATTATTTTATGATTATTTTACTCTATATGTTTCACGTGAAACATAATATTTCCCAACTAAATTATTTCCCGGGAAATAATTTTATATAAAAAGAACAAGTTATTCGCTAACTTGTTCTTCTGCTATTTCATCTTCGTGTTCTAAAATTGCAATTGTGCTTACCTTTTGATCATCTTTTAAATTAATCAATCTTACACCCTGTGCAACACGACCTGTTGTGGAAACTTGAGATAATGACATTCTGATAATGACACCGCTATTTGTTACTAGCATCAAATCTTCATCGCCATTTACTATTTTGAATGAAATAATGTTTCCGTTCTTTTCAGTAACGTTAAGAGCTTTAACTCCCTTGCTACCTCTGTGAGTCATTCTATATTCTTCAGTTGAAGTTCTCTTGCCATAACCATTTTCAGTTACAACTAGAATTTCTTGAGGTCCTTGTGCTACTTCACAAGCAACACATCTTCCCTCATCCATTTCAATACCTTTAACTCCAGCTGCATTTCTTCCCATGACTCTGATTTCATTCTCGTTGAATCTTACCATTCTACCATTTGAAGAAGCTATTAATATTTCATCATTACCAGATGTCTTCTTAACGCTGATCAATGAATCATCTTCATTTAATGATATTGCTATCTTACCTGTCTTTCTGATGCTGTCGAATTCTTCAAGTTTTGTTCTCTTAACAAGTCCTTTTTGCGTACAAAATACACAATATTCGTTCTTTTCATCGTTTGACACCTTCAACATAGCTTTGATTTCTTCATCTTTATCAATCTGTAATAGGTTAATTATTGGTAATCCTTTAGATTGTCTACTAAATAATGGGATTTCATAACCTTTGACACGATATACTTTTCCTTTACTTGTAAAGAACATCAAATAATCATGTGTTGTTACTGAAATAATGTTTTCTACATAATCCTCTTCATTTGTAGTCATTCCTTTAATTCCAACGCCTCCACGGTTCTGAGTACGATAAGTTTCACTTGTCATTCTCTTGATATAACCGTTGTGTGTTAATGTGATAACTACATCCTCAACAGGAATCAATGATTCATCTTCAATATAATCAATTGCTGTCATATCGATAGATGTTCTTCTTTCATCATTGTATTTTTCTTTGATTTCAAGTAATTCTTGTTTAATTATATTAAGAATCTTTTCTTCACTTGCTAAGATTTCTTTTAATTCAGCAATACGAGCTAATAGGTCTTTTAATTCATTTTCTACTTTTTCTCGTTCTAAACCAGTTAATCTTCTTAACTTCATTTCAAGAATTGCTTCTGATTGAGCTTCTGAAAGACCAAATTTACTCATCAATCCTTCTTTTGCTTCGACATCTGTTTTAGCAGCTCTTATTAGTTTAATTACTTCATCTAAATGATCTAATGCAATTTTTAAACCTTCTAAAATGTGAACTCTTTTTTCAGCTTTGTCTAAATCAAATTTACATCTTCTGATAATGATTTCCTTTTGAAAATCAATGTATTTTGAAATAATTTCCTTTAGACCTAGTGTTTTTGGAACTCCTTGATCTAACATTAAGAATATAATGCCATAGTTTGTTTGAAATTGAGTATGTTTATACAAGTTATTTAATACAACTTGAGCATTAGCATCTTTCTTTAATGTTATTGTAATCTTTATTCCATTTTTTAAATCTGTATGATAATCAGATATTCCGTCAATTATCTTATTATGAACAAGTTCTGCAACCTTATTCTTTAGTTCTGATGTGTTAACTCCGTATGGAACTTCATCAATTATAATTTGGTGCTTGCCATCTTTTTCTTCAATAACAGCCCTACTACGAATTGTAATTGATCCTCTACCTGTTTCATAGGCATTTCTAATACCTGAATTTCCAAGGATGATACCACCTGTTGGGAAATCTGGTCCTTTAATATATTGCATTAAACCTAATACATCAATATCAGGATTATCGATATAAGCAACGCATCCATCAATTACTTCACCTAAGTTATGTGGTGGAATATTTGTTGCCATACCTACTGCAATTCCCATTGTTCCATTTACTAAGATATTTGGAAATCTTGATGGTAATATTTCTGGTTCTTTTTCAGACTCATCAAAGTTTGGTATAAAATTAACTGTGTTTTTGTTAATATCTCTCAATAATTCAAGTGATATTTTTGATAATCTTGATTCAGTATAACGCATTGCTGCTGCGCCATAACCTTCGATGTTACCAAAGTTACCATGGCCATCAACAAGCATTTTTCTATAACTAAAATCTTGAGCCATTCTTACCATTGCTTCATATATTGAAGAGTCACCATGTGGGTGATACTTACCCATAACATCTCCGACTATACGAGCCGATTTTTTATGAGGTTTATCAGGAGTGTATCCTGATTCATACATTGACCATAATATTCTTCTGTGAACTGGTTTTAAACCATCTCTTAAATCTGGAAGAGCACGAGAAACAATAACACTCATTGAATATTCTAAGAAAGATGTTTCAATTTCACTTACGATATTGTTTTCTTCGAGTCTATCTCTACTGTGATCCATGTTTCACCTCCTATATATCTAAGTTCTGTACATATACAGCATTTTCTTCTATAAATTGTCTTCTTGGTTCTACTTCTTCACCCATTAATCTCGAGAACGCAGCATCTGCTTCAATTGCATCAGCAACAGTTATTTTTCTTAAAACTCTTCTCTCTATATCCATGGTTGTTTCATTTAATTCATCAGCATTCATTTCACCAAGACCTTTCATACGAGTTAATTCATATTTAGTGTTTGGATTTAATGAAGCTAAGTATTCATCTCTTTCTTCTTCATTTAAGACATATTTTATTGTATTTCCATGTTTAATACAGAAAAGTGGTGGTTGAGCAGCATATACATGTCCTGCTTCAACTATTGGTTTGAAGAAACGATAGAATAATGTTAACAATAATACTCTTATGTGAGATCCATCGACATCGGCATCGGTCATGATTATGATTTTATCATATCTTAATTTATTTAAATCAAATTCTTGACCTATTCCTGTACCGAATGCAGTTATTATTGTTCTTATTTCTTCGTTGGTTAAAGCTCGATCTAATCTCGCTTTTTCGACGTTCAAAATTTTACCACGTAATGGCAAAATTGCTTGAGTCATTGAATTTCGACCTTTGATTGCTGATCCTCCGGCTGAATCACCCTCGACTAGGAAGATTTCACATACTGATGGATCTTTTTCTTTACAATCAACAAGCTTTCCGCCAAAGTTAACAACGTCTAAATCACTTTTTCTACGAGTTAACTCTCTTGCTTTTTTTGCTGCAATTCTAGCACGTGATGCTGTCATTGCTTTATCTACTATAATTCTTGCTTCTTCAGGATTTTCTAATAAGAATCTTTCAAATCCTTCTGAGAATACGCTATCAGCAAGTCTTCTTACTTCTGAGTTACCTAATCTACCTTTTGTTTGACCTTCAAATTGTGGATTTGGGTGTTTACAAGAAATAATCATTGTTAAACCTTCTTTAACGTCATCTCCTGTTAAAGAATCATCATTATTCTTTAACATATTTGTTTTCTTAGCATAACTATTAATTATTCTTGTTAAAGCTCTTCTTACTCCTTCTTCATGTGTTCCACCATCATGTGTATTGATGTTATTAACAAAAGAATAAATACTCTCATTATATCCGGAGTTATATTGCATTGCTACTTCAAACATAACTCCATCTTCTTCACCTTCTAAGTGAATGATATCATCATGAATTGGGGTCTTATTTTTATTTAAATAACGAACGTATTCACTGATACCACCTTCATACATGAATGTTTCTCCGGTAGTATCTTCTCCATTACGATCGTCTCTTAATGTCAAAGATAATCCTTTATTTAAGAATGCTAGTTCCCTAGTTCGTACTCTCAATGTTTCATAATCAAAAACATCAGTATCAAATATTGTTGCATCTGGTTTAAATGTTACTGTAGTTCCTGTTCTATTTTCTTCACAATCGCCTATTACTTTTAAACTTTGAACAGTTTTACCACCGTTTTCAAATTTTGTTTCATAGACTTTGCCTTCTTTATAGACAGTAACAACTACTGAACTTGATAGGGCGTTTACTACAGAAGCACCTACACCATGAAGTCCTCCGGATACTTTATATCCTCCACCACCAAATTTACCACCGGCATGTAATACAGTATAAACTGTTTCAACCGTTGATATTCCAGTTTTAGCATGTATTCCAACAGGAATTCCACGACCATTATCTTTTACTGTTACTGAATTATCTTTATTTATAATAATTTCAATATGATTACAATAACCAGCTAAAGCTTCGTCGATTGAGTTATCTACAATTTCCCATACTAAATGATGTAATCCTTTTACATCAGTAGTACCTATATACATACCTGGTCTTTTTCTTACTGCCTCTAGTCCTTCTAAGACTTGAATATCCGAGGCATCGTAATGCTCTTTTGCTTCCATATTAACCTCCTATAACTTCTCCATTTTCAATTTTTATTATTTTTGCATCTGTTATCAATTTTTTAGTAATTTTAGCAAGATCTGTCGTGGTTAGAATTACTTGATAATCAGATGTAATATATTTAACTAAATTATTCTTACGTATTCCATCTAGTTCACTAAAAACATCATCTAATAAGAATACCGGAATAACATTTTTATACTTTTTAACAATCTCAGCTTCAGAAAACTTAAGTGCTATAACAGCTCCTCTTTGTTGTCCTTGTGAACCATATTCTTTTAGATTTATCCCATTTGTTATAAAAATAAAATCATCTTTTTGAGGTCCTTCAATTGTTAATCCTGTATATTGTTCTTTATGATAATTTTTTTTCATTTCAGCCATCAATGTTTCTTTGATAGTTGATTTATCTTCTAGTTTTTCGTAAAAACTTTTATATTCTATTTTTAAATCATTTATATTCATGATATTTTTATAAATACCTGAAATAAATTCATTTATTCTACTTATATATTTAGATCTCATTTGATATATTAAAGCTGCTTTTTCAACATAATATTTATCTAATGTATCTAAATAATCTTTATCATTTCTTTTAGATTTTAAAAACTCATTTCGCATTTTTAACAATCTGTTAAAATCATTTAAAATATTATAATAATTACTGTTAATTTGTGAAATTGAGTCATTTAAAAAATCACGTCTTATGTTAGGTGATCCTTTTAAAATATCTAGATTAGTTGGTTCAAATAGAATTACATTGATTAATTCAAGATATTCTGCACGTTTCAACATCTCTGTTTGATTAAAAAATACATGCTTATTATCTAGAGTTTGTTCTATTTTAACTTCATCTAATAAATTTTCCCTTTTTATTTTTGATTTGATTTTAAAAGACTTTTTATCATTTTTAATTAATACGTTGTCATCGCTTATTCGATGTGACTTCAAATAAGCAATATAATAAAGACTTTCTAATATATTAGTCTTCCCTTGCCCATTTCTTCCGACGATAATATTAATATGTGGATCTAGGTTCAATTTCAAATTGTCGTAGTTACGGAAATTTTGTAACTCTAGAGATTTAAAAAACATAATTTTCCTCTTTTCACGCTTTTTAGGGCTCTAGAAGCAATTTTTATTTTTTCTAGTACTCCACTACACAATATAATTATATCACAAATAAGCGGCAAAAAAAACAAAATTTTGCATTTTGTTCCTTTTTTTAAGCTATTTTTCTACTCATCAAAGTTGAATCTAAATATGATGATCTTAATATCTGATTTTGTAGAATTTTATATGATAAATTTACACTTAATTTAGTACCATTTTTAAACACTATAATTGATGTTTTATCTTCTTTTATACACTTAGATATCTCTTTAAATGATATCCATGAACAAGCTTCTAGTCTTGGACTTATAGTTGGAAAAAAGATCATTGGCATTGTTTCTTCTAAAATTATAGGAGCTTTATAGTTTATACCAATCATACTTTTTGTTCCTTCCATTCTTCCATTGTATGTACTTCCAAAGAATCTACATCCATCATCAATTATTTTCATTGAACTTGAATTAACAATAAAATCAGAATCTTTTTCGATTATTCTAGTTTCATTAGCATTAATAGGAATTATTGCTAATGTATCAGAATTAACTTCGTAACTTTCCACTTTATCACCTCCTCAATAATATTATTCCCTTTTTTTCTCCCGTTTCCTTTTTTATATTACACATTTTTTCAATTTATGAACGAAATATGTCTTAAATGCACAAAAAAACGCCCGAAAGCGTCTTTTTTATCTTAATAAATCTTAATTGGAACAATTAATTGAGTTAAATTATCATCTTCTGGGTCCCTAATAATGATTGGTTGAACCTCACTATTGAATGACAATGTTACAAATTCTGAATTAAATGTTCTTATAGCATCCATCATATATTTAGAACTAAATGCAATTACAAATTCATCATTTATTTCATTTAATATGTGGATTTGTTCTTTTACATTACCTATTTCAGGAATATTTGATGAAATTATTCCAAGATTATCTTTAATTTCTAATTTAATTGTATTCTTTTCAGCTTCGCTCGTTAATAATGAAGCACGATCAATTGCATCATATAATTCATTTAATGATACTTTTATTGATAATGAGAATTCATTTGGAATCCATTGTGCTACATTTGGGAACACTCCATTAATTAAACTAGACATCATTATAATATTATTAAATTTAAATATAACTTTATTTTCAAATATATGTAATTCAACATTATCTTCTTCAAAGTTTAACATTTTTATTAATTCATTGATGTTTCTAACAGGAATTACTATATTAATATCATTTTCTTCAGTATTAATTTTAATTTTCTTTTGAGCTACTCTATATGAATCTGTAGCTGTAGCTGTTAAAGTTCCATCTTCTATTTTCAAATTAATACCAGTTAAGACAGGACGATTCTCTTGAAGAGATGCCGCAAAAGCTGTTTGATTGATAATATTTTTAAATGATTTTTGTTCTAATAATATAGGATTATCACTTAATGTTAACTCAATATCAGGAAAATCACTTACAAGATTACAATTTAATTTAAAAGAAGTGTTATCTGTTGAAATGTCTAAAACATCTGAAGTTATTTCTTCTAAATTAATAATTCCACTTGGTAGTTTTCTTACTATTTCATATAAATATCTACCAGATACTACTAATTCTCCTTTTTCATCGATTGATTCTATTTCAGTGCTAGGAATGAAAGTTTTAATTGCTATATCATTATCAGTACTTAACAAATATAACCCTTCTTTAGTAAGTTCGAATTTAATACAGTTTAAAATTGGAATTAAATTCTTAGAAGATACCCCTCTTATTACATAATTTAAATTTTCTAATAATTTCTTTTGTTCAATTTTTAATTTCATAAATAACCTCCTTTATTATTTATTATATATATATTTATTATTATAGGTGTGGAAATATGTGTATAACTTACATTTACTTTATTATAATTAAGAAAAATTGCTAAAAAGTTATTCACATTTATTTTAAATTATTAACAATTGAACTTATTTCAATTTCTAATTTAGGATCTTTCTTTATAGCTTTTTCAATTTTATCAACCGAGTGCATTACTGTTGTATGATCCTTACCACCAAATTCATTACCTATTTTCATTAACGCTTCATTTAAAACATTTCTACATATATACATAGCAATTTGACGAGCTTCTGTAATATTTGCATTTCTTTTTTTACCTTTAATATCATCAACTGTTATATTATATTTTTCAGCAACAAGTATTTGCACTTTTTCAATATTATTTTTACTGAAAACATTTTTACCAAGATAACTCTTTAATGCTTCAACTGCGAGTTCTAATGTTATATCAGATCCACTCATTATAGTTGCATATGCAAGAACTCTTGAAATAGCTCCTTCTAGTGTTCTAATATCAGTTGTGCAAATTGTTGCAATATATTGTTTAACATCATCTGGAAAGTTGTGAATTTGTTGAGATTCCAACTTCTTTTCAATTATATTTAGACGTAATGCCATATCAGGTGGTTTTATATCTATAATTATTCCCCATTTAAATCTTGTTTTAAGTCTATCTTCTAGACGTTGAAAATCTTCTGGAGATCTATCTGATGCAATTACAATTTGTTTATTTTGATTATGAAGTTCATTAAATGTAGCAAAGAATTCTTGCTGAGTTCCGCCTGCTGTTTCCAAGTATTGAATATCATCTATTAATAATACATCAACATCTCTATATTTCTTTTTAAATTGTTCAAGTGATTCAAAATCATGATCATTTTTATTTTTACGAAATGATTCTTGAAAATCATTAACAAATTGATCTGCAGGTACATATAAAACTCTTTTTTTACTTGTATTATGAACATAATTACCTATTGCATGCATTAAATGTGTCTTACCTAGTCCACTATTACTATATATAAATAATGGATTATAGACAAAACCAGGTTTTTCAGCTACTGCAAGAGCAATTGCTTGAGCAAATTTATTGCTTTCACCTACTATAAAAGTATCAAATGTGTAGTTAGGGTTTAAATTAGTTTTAAAATTTTCATCAGCCTCATGATCTTCAAATTTAAAAGTATCTTTGTTTTCAAGTTCTTCTTTTAAATAGTATTCCATTTGGAAATTTGTTCCCGTGATATCTGTGAATATTTCTTCAATCATTTCACTATAACTATCTCTTAAATGTTTTTTATGAATCTCCATTGGAACTTCGATGATAGCTTTATTATCTCTTAATTCTACTAGTTTAGTATCTTTAAACCATGTGTTATATGAAAAAGTAGCAACAGCCTTTTGTATTCTTTGTAAAAAAGTTTCCCATATGTTATTTAAATCCACACTATCACCTTCTTCATTAAACACCTATATTTTACAATAGATTGTGCAAAAAATAAACAAAAAAACACAAAAAAAGATAAAAACAACGTTTTCCACTAAAAAATATTGAAAAATAAAAGAAAAAACGTGATTTATGCACAATTTTGTGGAAAAGTTACACATACAAAAAAGATATTGACATTTAGTTTTCCACATCAGATGTGAATAACTCTATTATGTGTAAAAAATACATTTAAAAAATGTGTATTTTGTACGACAAAAAATATGTTGAAAAATAGGTGGAAAAAGATTGACAAATGGTACTTTCATCTTTATAATTATAAAAGCAATGGGGAAAACCGGGGAGGTGTAACAATGAAAAGAACATATCAACCTAATAATAGAAAGAAAAGTAAGAAATTAGGATTTTTTGCTAGAATGGAAACTAAGATAATTAAAAATAGACGTCGTAAGGGTCGTAAAGTTTTATCTCATTAAAAATTCACCACTGAGTCGTGGTGATATTTTTTTTAAGGAGGATCTATGAAGAAAATAAATATAGTTAAATCGTCCGAAGAATTTACTGAAATAATAAATAAAATCAAACCTCAGAGATTTAAAGGCTATTTAGTGTTCGTTGAACACAAAGATGTAGATCATTATGAGTTTGGTATAAGTGTCAGTAAAAAAGTAGGTAGTGCAGTCATCCGAAACAGAATAAAAAGGCAATTTAAAAGCATTATTGATAAAAATAACTATCAAAATAACTTCAAATGTATTATAATTATTAAGAAAGACGCGTTAGAAAAAAATTATCATGAAATTGAAAAAGAATTAAATGATTATTTTTCTAAAATAGATATTTTGGAGGAAGAGGATGAAAAAAAGTAAAAAGTTATTAATTTTGCTTATAGCCGTTTTCCTATTAACAGGGTGTGCTAAACAATTAAAAGACTCTGAAGGAAAAATAGTTCAAGTTCCAGAAACTGGCCAGACATTAATTTCTAATATCTTATGCCAACCAACTAAGGAATCAACAATTAAGTTGTATAAAGAAAACAATGTTGATTTATCAAAATTACCAAAGTGTTCAGCATTCAAACCAACGAGTGGGGGATATGAAGGTGTTTGGAATACAGTATTTGTAAAACCTTTAGCTTGGATCATAATTAAGCTTGGAAAATATGTTAAGAACTATGGCTTAGCAATTATCTTAGTAACATTAGCATTAAGACTTATAGTGATGCCTGTTACTAAAAAAACAGCAATGCAATCTGAAAACATGAAGAAAGCAGGGCCTGAATTAGAAAAATTAGAAGCAAAATACAAAGATGCTCAAGGTCAACAAGAAATGATGATGAAGAGCCAAGAAATGTTAGCTATTTATAAGAAATATAATATAAGTCCAATGTCCGGATGTATATTTGCTCTTATTCAAATTCCACTTTTCTTTGCATTCTATGAATCAATGAATCGTTTACCAGTTGTATTTGAAGGAACTTTCCTAAAAGTATTTAATCTAGGAACAAGTCCTTTATCAGCAATACAACATGGTGAATGGCAGTATTTGATTTTAGTAGTATTAGTTGCATTAGCAACATACTTCTCATTCAAGATGAATAAAACAGCATCTATGAATTCAGAACAAGCTAAATCAATGGCTATGACAACAAACATTATGGTAATATTCATAATAATCGCATCATTTAGTATTTCAACAAGTATTGCATTATATTGGATTTTCAATAGTGGATTTACAATTGTTCAAAACTTGTTAGTAAAGAGAGGTAAGTAATATGTTAGAAAAATATATTTATGAAGCTGATTCATTAGAAGAAGCAATTAGATTAAGTCACGAAGATATTCGTTACGAAGAAAATGAAGTTTATACAAGCCACGAAGATAAAGAGGGTAAAGTAGTTCTAACAGTTGTTAGAAAAGATGATGTTGCAAGATTTATTAAATATTACATTAAAACAATGGGAAATTTGATGTGCTTACTTATTGATTTAGAAGTAAGTCGTGAAGATGATATTTACAATGTAAAAATGGCATCTAATAATAATCCTATATTAATAGGAAAAGAGGGAAGAACATTAAATGCAATTCAAGTATTAGTTCGTCAAACTCTTAAAAATCAATTAGGTATCAGTTTAAAAGTAAATATTGATGCCTCAAATTACAAAGGTCATAAAATTGATAATATTGAATATCAAACTAAAAAAATATGCCGTGATGTTATGAAAACAAAGGTTGAAGTAAAAATGGATCCGATGAATTCTTATGAAAGAAGAGCTGTTCATAACGTAGCAGGTAAATTTAAAAATATTGAAACAGAAAGCTTTGGGGAAGAACCAAATCGTTATGTTGTAATTCGATATAAAGAAGCTGAAACAGTAGAAGAATAATCTACTGTTTTTAATTTGTTATGTTATAATTATATATAATAAGGAAATAATTGACATAATAGATTAAATAAACTAAAATATTGTTTCGTCAAAAAGAGGTGATATTATGGAAGATACTATAGCAGCAATTTCAACCGCATTAGGTGTTGGAGCAATTTCGATAGTTCGTGTAAGTGGAGTAGATGCAATAGAAACAGTAAATAAAATTTTTGATCAAGATTTAACTAATGCAGAAACACATACAATTCACTATGGGCACATTATAGATAACGATGAAATAATTGATGAAGTCTTAGTATCTATCATGAAAGCACCAAGAACATTTACTTATGAAGATGTAGTAGAAATCAATACTCATGGAGGCATTGCAACAACTAATAAAGTATTAGAATTATTACTTTTAAATGGAGCAAGATTAGCTGAACCAGGAGAATTTACTAAAAGGGCATTCTTAAATGGAAGAATTGATCTAGTTGAAGCTGAAGGAATTATGAATTTAATAGAAGCTAAATCAGATATTTCAAGAAAGTTAGCTTTAAAACAAGTAAATGGGGTAGTTTCAAATAACATAAGAGAACTAAGAGAAAAAATCATGAAATTAATAGCTAATATTGCTGTTAACATTGATTATCCAGAATATGAAGATATTTTAGAAGTAACAACCAAAGATGTTGAAAAAGAGATTGGTTATATAGAATCTAAACTAAACGAAATATTAGAACAAAGCAATGAATCATCTCTTGTTTTAGAAGGTTTAAAAACTGTTATTTTAGGTCGACCAAATGTAGGTAAAAGTAGTATTTTAAATATGCTTTTAAATGAAGAAAAAGCAATTGTAACAGATATTGCAGGAACGACTCGTGACGTAGTTGAAGGAACGCTTAATTTAAATGGGGTTTATTTAAAACTTTTAGATACAGCTGGTGTTCATGAAGCAACCGATAAAGTTGAAGAAATAGGTATTAATAAAAGTCTAGGTTTAATCAAAGAAGCAGAACTAATATTACTTGTTTTAGATAACAGTAGTGAATTAACTGAAGAAGATAAAAAATTACTAGAACTAACTAAAAATAAAAATAGAATTATCATTATAAATAAAATAGATTTAGATAAAAAGCTAGATTTAGATGAAGAAAACGTTATATATATAAGTGCACTTAATAAAACAGGATTAGAAGAATTAAGAAAAAAGATTGTTGAAATGTTTAATCTTGATTCAATTAATACTGATATGAATATGTTTGTCAATGCAGATGATATAGCAAAAATAAAGAAATGTTTAAATATAATTAAGAAAATAAAAGAAAATATTAGTTCTATTGAAATTGATATGATAGATATAGATTTAAGAGAAATAAATGATATTCTAGGTAGTATCATAGGTGAATCTTATGATGAGGAGATATTAGATACTGTATTTAAAAACTTCTGCCTAGGAAAATAAGGAAGTGATTTTATGGATTATGAAATAATAGTAGTAGGTGGCGGTCACGCAGGATGCGAGGCTGCGCTTTCATGTGCTAGAAAAGGTCATAAAACATTATTAGTCACAACAAACATTAAAAATATAGGTGATATGCCATGTAATCCATCAATTGGAGGATCAGCAAAAGGAATAGTTGTTCGTGAAATTGATGCCTTAGGTGGAGAAATGGGTATTAATGCTGACAAAAGTCAGATTCAAATAAAAGTATTAAATGATGCTAAAGGACCAGCTATCAGGGCATTAAGAGCTCAAGCAGATAAGATTGATTATCCTGCTAATATGTTAAAAACATTGGAAAATACTAAAAATTTAAGTATTAAAGAAGCAATGGTCGAAGATTTGATTGTTAATGATAATAAAGTAGGGGGAGTAATTCTTGAAAATGATGAAAAGATTACTTCAAAAGCAGTTATATTAACAACTGGAACATATTTAAAAGCAAGTATAATGGTTGGATCAACTAGAAAATCAGAAGGTCCACATGGAGAAAGAAGATCAAATCATTTAAGCGACAATCTAAAAAAATTAGGTTTTAGAATCATTCGTTTAAAAACTGGAACTCCTCAAAGAATTGCTAAAGAAAGTATTGATTTTTCAAAGGCTAAAGTAGAGTTAGGTTCACCTAAAAACATTTATTTTAGCTTTGATAATCATATCCAATATAATATTGATGATCAAATTCCATGTCATTTAATATATACAAATGAAAAAACACACGAAATTATAAGAGCAAATCTTAATAGAGCAAGTATGTATGGTGGACTTGATGATATTGAAGGCGTAGGACCTAGATATTGTCCATCAATTGAAGATAAAATTGTTAGATTTTCAGATAAGGAACGTCATCAATTATTCTTAGAACCAGAAAGTAAATATAATAATTCTATTTATTTACAAGGTTTTTCTACTAGTATGCCAAATGAAATACAAGAAAAAATGGTACATAGTTTAGTAGGACTAGAAAATGCTAAAATATTAAAATATGCATATGCTATTGAATATGATGCTATTTATCCAACACAACTAAATAAAAGTCTAGAAACAAAACTAATTGAAAATTTATATACTGCTGGTCAAATAAACGGAACAAGTGGATATGAAGAAGCAGCGGGACAAGGTTTAATTGCTGGAATTAATGCATCACTTAAATTAGAGGGAAAAGAACCTTTAATATTAAAAAGAAATGAAGCATATATTGGAGTTTTAATTGATGATTTAATAAATAAAGGTGTAAAAGATCCATATCGTTTACTTACGTCAAGAGCAGAGTATAGATTATTACTTAGAAGTGATAATGCTGACTTAAGACTCCGTGAGTATGGGTATCAAGTAGGCCTTGTTGATGAGGCAAGATATCAAAACTTCTTAACGAAGAAAGAAAGAATCAAAACCTTAGAAAATAAATTAAAAGAAACAAGAATAACTCCAATAAATGGCGTTAACGAGTATTTAGAAAGTATCGGATCAACACCATTAAGAGATGGAATTAGTTTATATGATTTATTAAAAAGAAGTGAAATCACAATTGAACACATCAAGCATTTTATTGATATAAATGAAGATGATGAAATAGTTGAACAAGTTGTAATCAACAATAAATATGAAGGATATATCAAAAAAGAAGAAAAAGAAGCTGAAAAAATGCTAAAACTTGAAAGTAAGGGAATTCCTGATGATATTGATTACAATAAAGTTAAGAATATTGCATCAGAAGCACGTCAAAAACTAAATGAAGTAAGACCAACAACAATTGGTCAAGCAAGTCGTATAAGTGGAGTTAATCCAGCAGATATAGCAGTTTTAAGTGTCTATTTAAAAAAGGAGTACAACAATGACTGAAAAAGAATTTCTTGAAGCTTTAAAAGAGTTAAATATTGAAGTAACAAATGAAAAGTTAAATCAATTAAATAGATACTATGAATTATTAGTTGAATGGAATGAGAAGATTAATTTAACAGCTATAACTGAAAAAAAAGACGTTTATTTAAAGCATTTTTATGATTCTTTAACATTAACAAAAATAATAGATTTAAGTACTGTTTTCACTTTTGCAGATATTGGAACAGGAGCAGGTTTTCCTGGAATAGTTATTAAAATCTTTTTTCCAGATATACACATAACTTTGATTGATTCATTAAATAAAAGAACCGATTTCTTAAAACTAGTTATAAATGAATTAAAACTAGATAAAATTGAAGTTGTTACATCAAGAGCAGAAGAACTAAAAACAAGAGAAAAATATGAAGTAGTAACTGCAAGAGCGGTTGCAAACCTTCACATCTTGCTTGAAATGCTTGTACCTTTATCAAGTAAATATATTGTACTTATGAAAGGTGAAGCTTCTGAAGAATTAAAGGATACTACCAATCTGTATAAAGAGTTAAATATTAAGTTAATAGGAAAAGAAGAATTCTTGCTTCCAATTGAAAATAGTAAAAGAACATTATTAAAATATGAAAAGTTAGGTAAAACAAATGTAAAGTATCCAAGAAATTTTGGTCAAATAAAGAAAAAACCTTTATAAATGGAGGAATTATGGAATATTCGTATAAAACTGTAAAAGAGAGTATAGAAGAAAATAATTTTCAAATAAAGAAAAAATTTGGTCAAAATTTTATTATAGATAACAACATAATTAGTAACATTATTGAAAAATCACAGATTGATAATGAAACATTAGTAATTGAAGTAGGTCCCGGGATGGGAGCTTTAACAACTAATCTTGTTAAAAAAGCTAAAAATGTTGTTGCATATGAAATAGATAAAACATTAATACCTATATTAGAAAAAATAGAAGCAGATAATTTAGAATTAATATTTGAAGATTTCTTAAAAAGAGATATTAAAAAAGACTTAGAAAAATATAGCTATAAAAAACTTTATTTAGTGGCAAATCTTCCTTACTATATAACAACGCCAATATTAATTAAATTGATAGAAGAAAAAATAGATGTTGATAAAATTGTTGTTATGGTTCAAAAAGAAGTAGGAGATCGCTTTAAGGCTAAAGAGGGATCAAAAGATTATTCATCTTTATCAATATTATTTAATTATAATTTTGAAATAACAAAACTAATGGATATTAGTAGAAATGTTTTTATTCCAAAACCTAATGTTGATAGTATTGTTTTATGCATGAATAAGAAAGAAAGTAAAGAAGAAATAAAAAACATTGATATTTTCTATAAGTTAATAAGAGATTCTTTCCAATTTAAAAGAAAAAATTTAAGAAATAATCTCAAAAATTATGACTTAAACTTAATTGAAGAAGTATTAAAGAAATACAATTTTGATTTGAATAGTAGAGCAGAGCAAATAAACTACAAAATTTTTATTGAAATATCGAATAAATTAAGTGAAAAATAACAAAAAAAGAATAGTTTAATATTCTTTTTTCTTTATCTATTGTTATCAAAAAGTAGTTATGTTAGAATAAGATTAATCAAGAGGGATCAATATGTATTTTAATGAAAAATGGGATGTTATTTTAAAAGATGAATTAAAAAAAGAATATTTTCATAAATTAGGTGTTTTTGTTAAAAATGAATATAAAAACAAGATAATATTTCCTAAATATGATCACATTTTTAATGCTTTAAAACTAACAGATTATGACAAAGTCAAAGTTGTAATTTTAGGTCAAGATCCTTATCATGGTATTAATGAAGCTCATGGACTATCTTTTTCAGTTCAAGAAGGAGTAGCTAGACCGCCATCATTAAATAATATATTTAAGGAACTTTATAATGATTTAGGCATCAGAAGAGAAAACAATGATTTAACTGACTGGGCTAAGCAAGGAATACTTCTATTGAATAGTGTTCTAACAGTTGAGAAAGATAAAGCTTTTTCTCACCAAGGAAAAGGTTGGGAAATATTCACTGATACAATTATTCAAAAACTTAATGAAAGAGAAGAACCTGTAATTTTTGTATTATGGGGCAATTCGGCAAGAAATAAAAAGCAATTAATCGATTTGAATAAGCATTATGTAATCGAAAGTGCACATCCATCACCTTTATCAGCAAATAAGGGATTCTTTGGATCAAAGCCATTTTCAAAAATAAATAAAAAACATAAGGAACTTCATAATGAATTATGCATCAGAAGAGAAAATAATGATTTAACTGCCTGGGCTAAGCAAGGAATACTTCGATTGAATAGTGTTCTAACAGTTGAGAAAGATAAAGCTTTTTCTCACCAAGGAAAAGGTTGGGAAATATTCACTGATACAATTATTCAAAAACTTAATGAAAGAGAAGAACCTGTAATTTTT
>JAEEGL012745301.1_pt1 | contig 25779 bp, 26 predicted proteins | sample 9134231 | NCBI WGS metagenome assembly JAEEGL01 (sample SAMN16246548, study PRJNA631951) | gut metagenome | biome: gut microbiome; feature: rumen; material: fiber-attached | host: Bos | place: Iran: Karaj | collected 2018-10 | reverse complement strand
TGCGCCCAACAAGCACAGAACCTTCGACGAGAGCGTGTCCATTATAGTGTACCATAGTTCTTATACTCTGTTTTCGTACCTCACCATGCCATTTTGTGCTTTGGCAAGTTCGGATTTCACAAGTGCATAGAAAGAATTAGCAAGTATTGGGAATTCTGCCCTACGTGCAGAGAATACCCCACATGCGTGGGAAACCTAGGTCTCTGGCCTTAAAATCCGTTTCTGGGCCGATTTCGGGGCTTATTTCTGTGAATTTTTCCAATTAAACAGAACTCATTCATGGCTGTTTCTAATCTACAAGTCGCTTTATTATTTCGTTTTATCATAATTCTCTCCGTAAGAAGGGCCTTTTTACTTCATATACATTCACGCTTCTTATAGATCCGGAAGTCAAGTAATATAAGAGAAAAACCCTGCATTGGCAGGGTTATGGAAGGAATTATTGGGATTTTGTAGACGGGTTAAATGTTCGATAGACGTTGCTTCGCAATCTTACACCATTTTTCTTCTAGTTCAATGCCCAGCCATTCTATATGATGGCCTTGCTTATTTAGCTTTTCGCAACATACTCCTAAAGTTCCGGAACCATGGAAGGGATCTAAAATTTTCCCTTCATAGAGTCCTTTTTCGTTTTTTGGGCAAAAGGCTTTAATTAAATCAGTAATTAATGCTTCGGGTTTTTGCGTGGGATGAGAAGTTTTTTCCTTTGCAAAAGCCTTTCCTGCTAAGGTAGGATAACTCCACACATCGCCTCTCATTGCCCCCATTGGATTCGGCTTCCACAACTTACGTTGTCCATCCGAACCTTTGTAATAAACAGGGGTTTTAAGACGTTTTTCACTTTTGTAAGGAATACGAACGTCATCTACGTTATAAGTCCAAATGTGCGGAGATTTGGAGAACCATAAAAATGGTTCATACTGAGTTAAAGGAGCATTTTTAGAACGAGAGAAACCATTTTCATAGTACCATATGTTCAAACGTCGGTAATTTAAACCTGTTTCGTACATGATATTTTGTATAAATCCAATATAATGATGAATACCGAACCAAACTAAACTACCATGATCTGTTAACAAATCTCTACATAATTCAATACGTTTTCTCGTGACACGTAGAAATTCCGGCAAGGATAACTTATCGCTATCGTTTCCAAAATCTTTATTTAAATTATACGGTGGATCTGTTAGTATTAGGTCAAAACGCATGCCCTTCTGAAGCATTTGTTTTAACAATATATCAGAATTGCCACGAATGATTTCACAAAGACTGTATTGCATTATTTATCTTTCCTGAATATCAAAATGTATTGATGATGGATATTTTCTACATAAGCAAAAGGGTATCCATACGGGAGTAATGTTTTATGATTTTGTAATAAAACTTTCACTCCTTGTAGCGAAAGCATTCCTCCATCTTTCGTTTTTTTCTTATTAATTGCTTGTATTAGATCGCTATGGAAACTGATAAACTCAGATTTGTTGCGAAAATCACAAACGACGATACACATGTATTTTTTTGTCTTTAATACGCGCCCACATTCCAAAAAGATATCGGAAACCAATGTGTTTATAAAATCTTGGTAGTTTTTGATATTTGCCAGATCATTCTTATCATTTTCCGAGTAGTTAGTAGCTAATCCATGAGCCAAACGCTCTTTTTTTACTTTATAATCTGCTTCTTTGTTTAAGATAGACCAATAGGGTGGACTAGTGACTACAAAATCAAAACTTTCATCCGGCATGTTCTTCAATATTTTCCTAGAATCCCCCAAAAGGAACTCGTGTTTTTGTGATGTGCCAGGTCCAACTTCGATTTCCAAGCGTTTTTTTGCTAAATCATTCCACTTTTTCTGTAACTCAATGCTAGTACAAATTCTTCCATTCAATTCGCATGCTTTAGCGGTAGAACCTACCCCACCAAAGGGATCCAAAACCTTCATGCCATGTTTTGTAAAAAAGTTCACAAGATGCTCAATATCTTGGAAGGAAAACGGGGCAGGATGTTGCCTCTCGATTTGCGCGTGTGGATGGCTAGATCCTAATCCCTTCTGATAGAAAAAACTTTTTGTTTCTGGTAGCCATTTGCTTCCATTCAAATCATTGAGAGTGTTGCGTTTATCGACGGGCTTTTCCTCTTCCGCGCTAACAACGAGAGCTTCTTGTATTTTTTCTTTTAAGCGTTGCTGTTGAAATGGATTTTGAGGTGCTACTATGGATTTACTTTCCTCATTAAATTCCTGTAATTGGGCCGTGGTAAAACGCCTTTGACCGCCTGGTGTTTTGGTGGGATGTAGTATTCCCTGCTCCACCATCCTGTAAATCGTTGAAACGCTAACTCCAAGAAATTCTGCCGCACCTTTTGTATTAAGTATTTGTTTGGTTTCCATAGTAAGTATTTATTCCTTGTATAAGATATAATTAGTATACAATGATTTGCAGAAATAAGCAACATTATTCAACACTTGTCATTTCTGCGGTTCCAATAGGCCAAGGAAACCTTCTGCAATAGGAATTTTAATTTTGAGTTGTGATTCCGCAACAGCTCTCATGCTCATATTATCATAGTCGATATAATAATCGTCAATATTTATGTTTAATTTTTCTGCGTGCCACAGGAATATTAACAAAACTCCCACTGTGATTGTAGAAATAGATATTTTTTCTACTTTTTTAATATCTCGTATTACTTGCCAATATCCTTGCCGCGCATTTGGTAGCGTGAGACAAACGACCAATGGCAATTGAATCATTTTGTCTAATTTGTATCGAGTGTGTAAAATCGCGATATCATCTAAAATTCGACGAGATGCCGATAACGTGTCTTGACCAAATTCGATTTCTAATGGGCCCACTTTACTGCCAATTTTGTAAATAGCATCCATTCTTGTATATACATCTCCTGTTCTTCTAAGCGATGTGGGAATACCTAATATTATGAGAAGATTGCGTACGAATAATTCTCGTACGGAACTATCAGCGTGTATTAATTTTCCGTAAATCTCACGAATGACTGAGCTATATTCTGAGATATTAAGCGCTTGAAAAGGCAAAGATTTTAGATAGGCCATTTGTTTATCATGTAATTCCGAATCGTTCTCTCTCCCGGAGTTCTGATAAACATTTATATTGTTAGTTTCCATCGATACATGGATTCCGTTTTGGAAATAGATAGCTTTAGCAGGACATCTTTTGACACAAAATCCGCATTGTATACATTTTTGGGAGTCAACAGTCGGACATTGTCTCTTATCATCCCATTTTAACGCCCCACTTGGACAGACCTCTTTAATGGGTAGTGTTGGAAAATTCTTCAAAGGCGGTTGGATTTCTAAAGGCGAAAATTGTAAACAGTATTTTTCAGTACAGTGTAGACAGGTGGTGTTGTGCTTGGATCCATCTTTTAGCAGCCATAACGGTTTACTGCTTTTGTCAAAGATAATTGCCTGTGGTTCATCTTTTAGGAGAAAAAAGCTGTTAGCTGTATTTCTACTCTTAAATATTTTCATTTATAACTCCTCTGACAGCAGAAAGTGCAGCAAATTTTAATGTCTTATCCTGTGTTACACAAGTGACTGCCAAATCAAGTAACGTGCTAAAACCAAAAACTCCTATATTATAACCATAGGTTTTATGAATAGCATCAATCAAAGAGTCAACCTCTGCTCGTTCATTCGGCAAAAAGTATCCAACAGCTAACGAGGAAGTAGAGGGTTGAGTAATATGTGTTCGTCTAGAAAGTAAAATAATCTTATTTTCTAATGCCTGCCTGATTGCTTTAATTGAGATATGGCGTTCTTCAGTAGGGGATTTGATTTCAATCGGAATACTGGATTCCGAATGGTCTATAATAGCATCCCATCGTGCGCCGTTATCTCCAGGTCTGGAATAAGAACAAGAAAAGCCCAATATTCTAAATATAGTTGCTATAAGAGGATAAAATTCTTTTTGAGTAGCATCTTCATACTTTTCCATTAGATGTTTTACTATCGCTTTTGAGGAATATCCGTTTTTGTGCAATTTTAATATTTCGTTGCGTAACTCTGTTTCTTCCCTGTCGGATGCTCCTTTTTGTGTGGAAGAATAATTAGCTGGCGAAAAAATATGAATTTGATTAGAGTGTTGAGTCTGTGTCTTTGTATTCGTATCATTGTTATTAGCTTCAGAAACTTGCGCCGTTCCAAAATGTATACCAAGGGCTTCTTCGATAAGGAAACGTCTAATCGTCTGATAAGGCGAAAAAAGGATTTCCTGACCTTTTAATACGTCAGCGCATAATTTTTTATCTTGAGCTATTACTGTTGATACCTCTGATATATCATAGCCGGCTCGCTCTAACATTGAATATATCCCAAGCCGAATCAAGGCACATTGTTTTTTCTTATCGTATTTTTGGAATTCATCAAGGCGTAAATCTTTCATCTGTGAGGTTTGTTTTACAATTTCCTTACCATGTTCTGTGATTTGTAAACAAACCATTGACTTATTGTAGAGAGTAGAATTTGTAACTTTTTGTATCCAGTTACAATGTTTCATCAATGCGATGGGCAGTCGAGTGCAATTATCCACCGGAGTCGTCTTCATACCCAAATTGTTGGCCAATTTCTCAAACGCCACCTTTAATCGTTCATAATTTCCTCGGAGATTTCTTATACGCTTTAGCATCGTTTGATATTTCGCTTTATCTTGATCATCGACACTCATTGGTCCCAAGCATAGTTCATGTTTATACATGACACCATCTAATGACACAAGAGATTTTAATGCTGACGTAAAAAATCTGGTCTTTTCCTCGTAATGCATTTTCCCAGAGAATTCTGTTGGATTGTTAATACCAAGAACGCATTGTTCATACAATTTTGAACAGTCATCATCAGATAAAGCAATATGTGCCCCTATGTAAGTGAAAGCGAGAGGATATGAACTGTTTGCTGTAGCAGGAGTTACCCACCCCAACATGCGAAAAACTTCCGCATACATTTTGGCATTCATGAGAGTGGAGTTTTTACTTTCTTGTTCTGTTTTACTTAATTGTAGAGCATCATTTCCGGCATATCCATAGGCGGTCATCAATCCATTCGTAGCGAGAGCTTTCGCAATATCTTCTAAACCAAAGATGGCCTGCTCGCCTAAAGCAGAATAAACTTGACGGAAAGCAAGCAGTTGAGTTTCAAATTGGGTCCCAGGGTTTCTAAACCGTAACACAAAATTCTCCTTAATCCAAAGGAATATATACTCTTATCATATCAGTTTTATAGAAAAGAAGTGAGGTTTTGCGAATTTTCGATTTTTATGCTTATCAAAAACGCCTTCGAAACCTACGTTTAGGAAAGTAGACGACGGGTTGTGGAATGCTTTCTTTTTTTGCTTTTTGTATGTCAATAATACTAGATACAAGTTTAGGATAAAATAGTTCCCATTCATTGTTAATTAAAGGAATAAACATTGTCCGAGGTAAGTATAACATGAAAGCAGAAAAATCATTAGATTTTTGTTTCGGCAATAATAAATATAGATATTTTTGGAATACATCTGCTTTTTCTTCATCTTCAAGACCGAGAAAATCAAAAACTACCGGAACGCTACAATTTATCCAGTTCTTGGGGAAAACTTCGTCACAAAAATCTACGGAAAAAAGTTTAACATTTTTTCTAATTTCTAAAAACAATCGAGAATTGTCCCTTACATTCTTTTTAAATCTTGGAAAGTCGTATTTTAATCTTGTTCCATCCACAACCCATATCATATTCTTGTAAGCATTTTCTCGGGCTCTTTGTTCTTCAGAGTCCATGTGGGAATGTTGAAATTCAATAACTAACCCTTTGTTAGTTTGTACATCGGCTATATTTTTCACCTCATTAGCGAGGATAATTTTCTCTTGGCATTCTATGGGAAACTTATTTTTCCAATTTCTATGCCACTCTCCTTCGGTTTCCCATCTATCGTTTCTGCAATCTTGTTTGCTCTCGTGTGCCCAATGATGAGCTTTTAATTTCCCACATTTAGCGATAACTACACCATTACAAACAGGACAAATTCCTCTTGTTTTAGGTGTTGGCTCGCATCTCTCGTTATTAACTAATGCAAATTTCATATATCGATTTAACCCACATTGCTACAATTTCTATTTTGTATTCTGCAAATCTTCTCTCATAAGATGAGCGAAAACAAAAAAGAATATACACCAATTTAAAACCATTACATCCGCTTTATCGCTTCTAGAATCACTAAGTAAACCATGCGCTAGTTCATTTCTTATATTGAAGGAATCATCGCACAACAACATCCCTAAATTGAAAAACATTTTATTTCCAATCAATTTTCTCTCTAATAGAGTATCCAAAAACCATTGGAGCTCAATTTTGTATTCTTGTTTGCCTTCATTGTGTGATTTTGTTATAAGTTCTAATCCATAAAGTATATGTCTAAAGCTATTTTCTAATTGGGGAACTAATAAAGCTGCGCTTGTCATCATGTCCTGTTTTAAGAAATAATATAATCCTTTCGCAAAAATTTCTATTCTTCCTTCCGGAATAAAAGGATTATCTGTACAGAAGGGGATCAGGTCCTGATATGTAAAGAAATGCTCTTGATTAATTCTGCTAAGCATTGGGTTAATACAGTGAATACACATTGAAAACCAATAGAAATTAAGATCCATATAAAACGACATCGGGTGCTTATTCTTATCACTTATGGTGGCAGAGGCAAATCCCTTTTCATCCAGTACCGTGCTGGCAAACAGGTCAGACAGAATACCTTCTTTGGTTTTCATTTCTTCAATTTGCCTTTCAAATGGAAGGATGTTAATACATTTTGCCAATTCTTTTAGACATTCCCTAAATGATTTATTGCTAACGGCTTGAATACTTCTGGCAATATATTCTCTATTTGCCTTGTACTCGAATCGAATAGGAACTAATGCATCTAAAAGCCTGGGCGATTTTTGTTCTATTTCTTGACTCAAAGATTTCCATTTTTCCTTAAAAGTTGGCAAATTAATATATATATTTGCGGCACGTCTTAACAGCCATACCTCTCTATGAATATCCTTTTCTCCGCGAGCCTCTAGTTCAAACATCTCGGCCTTGTGCGCCAGAAATTCTTCCACCTTTGTTTTGTTATCTAAACGTTTTGCTGCAGAAATAGCGGTATTGTAGAGTGCTTCCTGCTGGACATACTCTCCTTTTGTGTCCCGCAATAATTTTTCTAATTTTGTGAGGTATAACTCCGTTTCTGTTGAAGTTGAGTGTTTGATTAGTAAATCGATAGCACTTCTAATTAGATATAAATTATCTTTTGTATATTCCAAATCCGCGAAGGTCCTTGCTTTGGCAACAAAATCATCATGTATAGGGGATTGGATAGCTGCCGACGTATATAGGCAATAAGTTAGGATCCGAATAAGATATATGTCTCCGCTTATATCATGCTCTTTCTGAAATCTTTGGAACATCTCGTCGATAATTTCCAAGTACACCTCAAGTGAGAGTAGGACAGCATTGAAGTTTTCTTTTTGTGGCTGTAATTTTTTGTATTTCCAAAAGAATCCTAGGGTTAAAACTTTAATGTACTGGTTCTCTATTTGATCTATATTTTGAAACAATACAGTACAATCTTCTAAAGACAGGATATCTTTTAGATTTTGGCTATAGAAGCATATATCTTTTTCTGTATAATTGAACCCAGCAATCTCATAAAAGAATTGAATCAATTCATTTGTATATTCCTTTTCTTTTTCCCATTGGGTGATGGCTGGGCGAATATAATCTATATTCGCATTGGCAATACTATCCCAGAATTTTTTCTCTTTTAATACCTGTATATTTCCTAAAATATCCATTAAGAAACCCCTCTAAAAATCTCTATATTTCTATTATATCAGTTAGTGCTACTGTGCCCATAAGTATGTAGAATGGTCACTATAAAAAGGGCGGTTCGATATTATATTAGGCATAGAACCTTTTAGTGTTATAGTGTCCAAACTGTGACCACTAGTTTCATAGATGTTTTTGCTAATCTTGCTCAATTTTTATAGTTTCTCGTCGAGACCCCCAAAATGTATAAATGCCTACTTTGCGCAACGAACTTGATGTTTTTTGCGCTATTTTGCGCTATACTGTGACATACTTTTGCTTCCGAAAATATAAATCCTCGTCGAGAAAATGGCAAAATTATAGTGTCCAAATCTTGCTTTTTGTGTGCCCAAAATGGGCAATTTTCGGGGTTTTTGAAAAGTGATAGATTTTGAGTGATTTATCGTCGAGAAATGATAAAAAAATACCCGCTCTTTTTCAGAACGGGTTTTTGCTTAAAAGTGCGCCCAGACGGAATCGAACTGTCATCTTTAGCTCCGCAGGCTAACACTCTATCCATTGAGCTATGGGCGCGGAAATCGGTTTAATTGTATAACTTATCTTTGCTACCCATTTAGTATATCATTTTTACACATGGGATGCAATTTGATTTGTCATTTGGGGCGGGTGTTGGAACGATAAAGTTCTTCACGCAACCGGGGCAAAATACCGGGATTTTGTTGCAACTCAGTTGCTTTGATGACCTCATCAAAAGGAGATGATTTTTGAGGGTCCAATTGAATTTGATGTTTTTCCAAATACTCCGAAAAAACCGGATGCGTTAATACTTTGGAAGGATAGATAATTGTACTCGGGCGTTGGGGTAATTGTTTGAGTACCGCATCAGCGTGCACCAAATACCAAGCGTTGTCCATATAAAGATGAAAACCACCAATACGCATCAACACGTCTCCTGCAGGTAAGGATAACGGGGGAGTGGTAACTTCAGCCTGAGTTTGTGCGGCCATTGCGGCGGGGGAGGTAAATTGAGAGCTATGCCACCAACCGGTGAGCCCACCACAGGGGAACCAGTGAAACAAAGAACCCGTCGCACTGTTGGTGCTAGCTGTGCCAGCTGCCTTTACTCCGTTTTTTATGATTTTTGGCAGACCTTGTGCGCCCGCCGTCATACAAGAAAATGTAAAAAAGAATAATAATCCTGCTATACGTGTCTTCATATTTTTATTTTACCAAATTGGATTTTGCTGAACTTGGGAAATAACTCATTTTTTGCTTATCTTCATATCAATGCACAAGCGTCCTCATTCTCAAAAGAAAGATTCTGAATTTTTCAGTGTCAGAGATTAATTGATCGAAATGAGACGTTTTTTTAGGATCAATGGCCCAATTATTTTCCCTTAAGAAATCAGTGAACTCAGAGCTATGTAGCCTTTGAGAAGGAAAAATAATTTGCGTGGGCTGTTTTAATAACTTTTCCGCTGTGGCTCCGGGATGTACTAAATACCAAGTTCCTTGGTGGTAAAGGTGAAAATTTCCCACCCGCACCAACATGTCACCAGAGGCAAAAGAGGGCAGCCCCGGAGGGTTAAGAGGGAGCGTTTGTACTCCAGAGACTGGTACGGGGGCCGTAGTCGATGGGCTCTTGGCCGAGTTTGTGAATTTTTCAGTGTTAGAGATGGCTGAATCGAAACGTGACGTTTTTTTAGGATCAACGGCCCAATTATTTTTCCTTAAGAAATCTGCGAACTCGGGGCTACGTAGCCTTTGAGAAGGAAAAATAATTTGCGTGGGCTGTGTTGATAATTTTTCCGCTGTGGCTCCGGGATGTACTAAATACCAAGTTCCTTGGTGGTAAAGGTGAAAGTTTCCCACCTTCGCCAACAAGTCACCGGAGGCAAAAGAGGGCAATTTCGGAGGATTAAGAGGAAGTGTTTGCACTTTGGATACAGGTACAAGAGCCGTAATTGTTGAGTTCTTGGGCATTGGGAGAAGCGATGTGCTAAGGGTCGGAACGGATAGTCCCTGAGCTGATTGTTTGCCGATGGATTGCGCCCCCAATCCCGTTGCAGTCGTAAGTCCTGTTTCAAGGGCAGGGACAAATACTTTTAGGCCTTCTTCGGTTAATGCCTCTGTACCTACTCTGACACTCGACTGGATAAGTTGAGAATAGGCGGGATTAATACAACATGCGATGACGGCTATGGCAAGTAATGTGCGTGTTTTCATATTTCCATTCTAACCAAAAGTTAAAGTAGCGTCTAGGGTCTTTGGACCTAGACAGCAAAGGTATTTTAGACCTATCTTAAGTTTGGGACTTTTTGCCTTTCATAGAAGATTTTTAGTACTGTTAATAGAGAAAGAATATCGCTTCATCACACAGATAACTGCTATAATGAAAATATGAAAGAAACCAAAACCGGCACGTATGTGTACGATAAAAAATTAGGGAAAATGGTCAAAGTGTCTGACCGCATTCCTTCTTGCCACTCCTCTAAGGGTGGCGGTTGCTGCTGTGGAAATTGCTGCTGCCATGACAACTAATTCTGTTCCGCTTTCGCAAGTAGAACCTGCCGCGCAGAACGGATTGTTCTTGCAGGCCATGCAGGTGGCTTTTTCTATTTTCAAAACCGTATTTTTGCCGCACATTGTTGCCGGGATGGTACTTTTTTTATTGGCTACCTATGTGACGTATCATTTTCTAATTGCACCTTTATTTGTATCGGTTTGGTTGAATAATTTATTGTTGATTTTATGCGTGGCGGTTTACGGGAGTGTTGTTTTTGGTTATTGTTTGTTAACGGCTTTTGTATGTACATTGCGCAAAGCGTGTGTGGCTTGGGAAGAATTTTTAGAACAAATTTTTGATAAAGTAAAAGAAAGTATTGTGGCAAAGTTGGACCATTTTCAAGATGGCTTACCCAAAGATCAAGCCAAAATAATTATCCGCGGAAGTGTGCGGGAAGTAGTAAAACAATTCAAGCCGGAAAGTTTATCAGCGGTGGGAAAATGGTTGGTGGCGTTTGTGTTGGGTTGTATTACCTTGGCAATGCGCTCGGTGATGATTGCCAATGTGGTTCGTTTATCGGGCAAGACGGTCAATTTTGCAAAATTGTTTGCCGGGAAAGCCACTTTGGTAGGGGCTATTTTCTTAAATCTTCGGTTTTTTGCAACGCTTTTACTTATCGTACTTTATGGAATAGGAGCAGGGTTGATTGTGTTTAATTTTTTGGTAGTTTGGGGGCTGGCATGAAACGTAAATGGATGGCCGTTTTGATAGCATTAAATATGGTAGCGGGAGTATGGGCACAAACAGCCAGTGGGTTGCTTTCGCGTGCACGCAAAACAAATAATCCCACAGTGCGGGTGGAATTATTAACCAAAGCTATTGCCAAAGATCCTACGTTGGTGGATGCTTATCACTACCGGGCAGATGCATATTTACAATTGGGGAAAGAAGTGGCCGCACTCAAAGATTATGACCGCACCGTTGCGTTGCGCCCGAAAGATCCCTTTCGCTATTACGCCCGGGGATTGGCGTATTTGAAATATCATAAATATAGTTTAGCGCAAAGTGATTTTTCCAAGGCTATTTCTTTAAAACCGGGGTATAGTGATTTCTATTTGGCGCGAGCACGTGCCTACAGCGGTATGGAAAAATACGAAAGAGCTTTGAATGATTATCGAACTTATCAAAAAAAAGCTTCTTCTTCCGACGATATAGTGCGGGAAATGATCCCTGTATATTTGGGGGCTTACCGTTATGATATGGCCCAGCAATGGGTGGAATATTTGCAAAGCAAGGGAGATGACTCGGCAGAGGTTCATTATTGGTACGGGCGTATTTTAGCCGGTAAAAATCAACCTGACGAAGCTATCAGCCATTACAGCAAGGCAATTCATCGCAACCCGTCGTATATTCAGGCCTATCGCCACCGGGGGGATTTGTTCAAAGAAATGAAAGAGTACGACGCTGCAGTGGAAGATTATTCTCAATTAATTGCACTGCAACCGGAAGCTTTGTTCTACAACAAACGTGGTTTGACGTACGAGGCTATGAAAGAATTTGCACAGGCCGAGAAAGATTATACCCGTGCAATCGATTTGTCTCCCCATTGGGCAGTGCCGTATAACAACCGCGGTTTTGCCAAAATGAATTTAAAAGATTGGAAAGGTGCAAAAGCGGATTTGGAAAAAGCTATTTCATTGGATGCATCCGCCCCTACGCCGTACGTAAATTTAGCAGGCGTGTATTGGACTTGGAAAAAAGATAGTCGCAATATGTACAACCAGTTGGACAAAGCCATCAAGCGAAATTTTAAAAATTTTGATTCACTCTACGATAACGAACAAAAAGGTTGGCTGTTTGAAGACATTAATAAAACTTCGCAATTCCGTTCATTAACGCAACCGTAGGATTTATGAATGAAAAAGAAAAGCCCCGGAAATCCGGGGCTTTTTTATGGGTTTGAAATAAATTCGTAAGGAGTGATTTGAAATTGCCCGTCTGCGGTGGGCTGAATTTTAAACCAACAAGGAGATCCGTCTTTTTCCAACAAAGCAATGACGCTATCTATATCTTTCGCAAGGATATCCCCTTGGTAATTGATAATGGCATGTGAGCCGAAATCCCCTTTTACGCGGGCAATTATTAAAATGGGTTTTTGTGTGCTTAAAAATTTCGCTCCCCAAAACTGCGCATTAAGCGGAACGGATGTCATGTTAATAGTGGGGTGCGTGGAAAAATATTTTATAGCTCCGTGAGAACCGGCGGCCAATGTCATATTCAAACGGTTGCTGGCTACAGTAGAGCGTCGTTCCATGCCAATTTGCGGATTAAAGAAATTGGTAATGTCTTGCGGAGTTACCGCCATGCCGCGGTAAGCATAACCGGGTTCTTTTACAAAAGGAATTAAAGGAATATCCGGATTGCTAATTTTTACGGCATCTGCCAATTGCTGCTTGTCCATTATAAAAGATAACAACGGCGGTTCTACGATTGATACCATCGGCAAGGCAGACAATAATTCGCTCGCATTAACTACCCGCGTTAAGTGTTCTAACGGTTGGGGCAAACCGGCTTTTTGAATGCGCAAAAGATTTTCCTGCTCGCGTTGATGATGTAACTGGCGGGCACGATAATCGCGTGTGAGCTTTTGCCATAAAGAACGCTTTAACTCAGGTGTGTGTGTTGCCGGTGCTGCCACTGGAGACGATACTACGGGGGAAACTCCCACCCAACCGGCAGGCGCATAAGTGGAAAAATAAGAACGATCGGCTAATGAAAAAACGGGAATGGCCGGTACGGAAATGGAAGAAGCAGCCCGCTGCGCTTGCGCTGCGAGACTTTCTGCTCCAGCTTGTAAAGTAGTTTGTGTGATTTGTTGTGCAGCTTCCTTTTCGACGGCAGAAAGCACCTGCGGCACTTGTGCAATTATCAAAGGCGCAGTAAGAAAAAGAACAGGTAAAACAAAAACTACTTTGGTACGCATATATAAATTTTAATAAAAGTGAAAAAAATCTACAAGATTTTTTATGCTTAAAAGGAAGGGAATTTAGACCTAGAAAAAAAATAGGACCTTTCGGCGCTTTGGGTTTGCTACAATAAAAGAAAGGGTGAGGGGATCGGATGAAATGAAAACGCGCAGTGAATCTTTTTTAAAAAATCTTCTGGAAGATGCTTTTTTCTTTCTCTTCTTTTTGCTTTTATTATCCGTGCTGCGGGGGGCTTTCTTAATCATTTTTAAGGATATGCTCATGCCCAGTACTTCCGCCGGGGATATTTGGGGCACTTTGTGGTATGGGTTACGCCTGAGTTTGAAAACGGTAGGGGGAATTACATTAATTCCTTTTTTGTTGGGAACGGTAGCACAAACCATTTGGTTGCGCTGGCCCGCCGAAAAAGTACGGTGGTATTGGGGCGTGTTGTGTTGTGTCTGTTTTGTGTTCTTGTTCCAAACGCGTATCCCGTACTACCGGGAATTTCAACAAGCTTTTAGTCCTTTTTTATTCAATACATTTCATGATGATGTTTATGCGATTGTTAAAACTGCTCTGGACCAGTACCAAGCCCTCAGCCGCGTAGGGATGGGGATAGTGATGGCCATTGTTGCAGCGGGAAGCTGGTGGATGACCTTACGCCTGGCGCGTAGATGTGCGTGTCCGTTTACGCAGTTGAAACACAAAACCGTTTTGGCGATTGTGTTGGCAATATTAATTGTTCCTTTTGCTGTATTTGTTCGACGGGGAGGCGCTTGGGATTTTCAACATTCGATTTATTGGAAAAATGCGGCCCGAACAAACCAACATTTGTTAAACGAAGCTATTTTAGATGATGTTCAGGCTCTTTACCGCGCACGAAAATTACACAAAAATTTCAGCAAAGTTACGCGTAATTTGTCCGCTACCGAAGTGCGGGAGGCCGGTGAACGGCTGTTGGGGAAAACCTATGAGGAGGATTCCCTTCTGCCCCTGTTAACCCGTCGGGCGCAGGGGGCAAAAATTGCAAAACCTCGTCATATTTTTGTAATCGTGGCCGAAACATACATGCAATGGCCGTTGTTGGAAAAATATGATTTTTTGCCGGTTACTAAAGGCCTGAAAAAATTAATCGCGCGCCCCGATAGTATCTATGTTCCCTATTTTCTTTCTGCGTCTAATGGAACCATGTTCGGGTTAACTTCTGTTTTGTTGGGGTTGCCGGAATTAAACCTTTACACGGCTAGCCGCCCCGTATCCCAGCAACCTTACGAAACGGCGCTTTCGGTCCAATTAAAAAAAATGGGTTATAAAACACATTTTTTTTACGGAGGATTTCCTTCGTGGGAGAATGTGGGCGATTTTGTACAAGCCCAGCAACTTGATGAAAATTATTACTATGCCGATTTTGGCGGGAAAGGGGGAGTGTGGGGCGTGCCGGACAAAGAATTTTTTGAGGGAATAGAACATAAGATAACCGATGAACCTTCTTTTAATTTCATTCTAACCAGTACCAATCATCCGCCTTATACCATAGATATGAAAACCGAACCGGCTATTACACCGGCCGATAAGATGCTGGCTCTTTTGCCATCAGATACGCCGGATAAAAAAGCCATGGTTGAAAAATTACAGCATTTTGAATATGCGGATTATTACCTGACGCAATTTGTAGAAAATATTTTAAAACGTTATCCGGATAGTTTATTCGTTATTACAGGAGACCATGCAGACCGGTATACTTTATCGGCCAATCCTTCGTTGTATGAACGCTTGGCTGTACCTTTGGTGATTGTGGGGGGAGGAATTACCAAGAAAATAGCTGCGGAAAAAATGTCCGGTGCGCACATGGATATTGTACCAACCGTTATGGAATTGATTGCCCCCAAAGGTACTGTTTACTATGCATTGGGGCAAGATGTGCTGAAAGGAAAAAGACCGGGGTTGCACGCCTATTATTTTATTACGGAGCATGTTTTAGGCAATCTTAATTCTGAGGAAGAAGAATATTTGCCCGGCGAAACAGAACCTCTTTCGGTGCAGGAAGAAAAAGAGTTGCGTCAACGCTTAAAAGATGAACAAACGGTGGCAGCGTGGCGTATATTGCACGGAACAGCTTTGGAAGAAAATTAAATTTAACTACGCAATACAAAATATATAAGGAGAAAAAATGATGCTTTCCCGAAAAATTGCACTGATTACAGGAGCCAGCCGCGGAATCGGCCTGGCTATTGCCAAACAGTTGGCACAAGACGGATTTGATATTTGGCTCAATTATCATTCTAACCACGCCGCTGCACAAGAAGCCCAAAAAAAGATTGAAGCTTTAGGGGCCCATTGTACTTTATTGCCTTTTGATGTGGCAGATGAAAAAGCAGTGCAGGAAGCTTTGTCTCCGTTATTGGCCAAACAAACGCCTTATGCGTTGGTGAATAATGCGGGAATCCGCAAAGATAATTTGCTTATTTTTATGCAGCAACAAGAGTGGAATCAAGTACTCTCTACCGTGCTGGGTGGTTTCTTCAACGTTACTAAGACGGTTTTGGCTTCTATGATTCATGCCAAACAAGGGCGAATTGTCAACATTGCTTCTTCTGCCGCACATGCACCGGTCCCGGGGCAAACCAATTATTCTGCGGCCAAAGCCGGTATTGTGGGGGCCACACGCAGTTTGGCGGCAGAGGTAGCCAAACGTAATATTTTGGTAAATGCGGTATCTCCGGGATTTATTGAAACCGATATGCTGGAAGGACTCCCTTTAGATAAAATTTTGCCGTTAATCCCTTTGAACCGTTTGGGGCAGCCGGAGGAAGTGGCCAATTTGGTATCTTTTTTATGTTCCGAGAAGGCTTCTTATATAACGGGGCAAGCATTCCAGGTAAACGGTGGAATTTGCATGTAAATGGCTACTGACAAATTGATATAATACGAATATGGAAGATTCAAATACGGTTGTGATTACCGGCATGGGGGCTATCTCTCCCTACGGAGTAGGTGTACAGACTTTGTGGGAAGGGTTGTCGTCTGCCAAAAATTGCATGCACACCGTTGCGGAACTGGAAGCTTTGCCGATGGTCAATACCAAAGTGGCCGCTACAGTTCCAACAGTAGATTATTCTTTTATTCCCCGGAAACACCGCCGGGGCATGAGCCGCATGGGGCTGTATGCTTATTGTGCAGCTCAGGAAGCGTTGCGCCAAGCCGGTTACGAAGAAGCTCCACATAATTTAGGGTTTTTTATGGGATCCACCCTCAATAGTATTGCAGTGTGGATGAGCTTGGCCCATTATATTCAAGACACTCACTTGGAGCTTGTCAAAACTTCGGATTTTCTTCAAATAATGAATCATTCCCCTTTGGCAAGTGTGTGCCAGGCTTTAAAAATTAATGGCCCTGCTATGGGGGGGAGTGAAGCGTGTGCAACCGGGCTGATGAATATGGGGCTTGGTTTTTTAGCGATTCGTTCCGGATTGGTAGAACAAGCCTTATGTGGAGGAACGGAAGAATATCATCCTCTGTTTAGTGCTTGCTTTGATATTATGCAAGCCACTTCCAAAAATTCGAATGATTGTCCTGCGGCTGCGTGTCGCCCGTTTGATGCTACCCGCACGGGATTAGTGGTGGCGGAAGGGTGTGGATTGATTTTTATGGAAACGAAGAAAAAGGCATTGGAGCGCGGCGCACCTATTTTAGCCGAAGTGCTTGGCTTTAATGCAAATACCGATACGGAAAATATGGCTTATCCTTCTGCCGAAACATTGAGGCAATGCATGCAGGGCGCTTTAAAATCCTCCGGGGTGAAAGCCGAAGAAATAGATTTGTTAAATGCCCATGCTACCGGTACCATAGCGGGAGATATCGCCGAGACACAAGCAGCGCATGCAGTGTTTGGCCCGCAATTAAAAATAAACAGTTTGAAAGGATATATCGGGCATACCATGGGGGCAAGCGGCAGTTTGGAGAGTATTGCCTGCGTAAAAATGTTGGAAACACAACAAAGATTGCCCACTCATAACCTAACGCAGGTGGATGAACGGTGTGCTCCTTTGCAATATGATGTAAAGACAGACAAAACCCCTTTGAATATAATTATGAAAAACAGTTTTGCTATCGGTGGCAATAATTGTTCTTTGCTTATGAGGAGACATCTGTGATTACACGAGAAGAAATTATCAAGCAAACAAATGAAGCATTGAAAAAAGAGTTCGAATTTACGGATGAACAATTGGTTCCCTCTGCCCATCTCAAAGAAGATTTGGGCTTGGATAGTTTGGACGCCGTAGATATGGTGGTGGTGTTGGAACAAAAATTTGGTGTTACCTTGCGCCAGGGATATGATTGGCGTAGCATTGCCACGCTCAACGACCTGTATAATTTTATTGAAAAACTGGCTCACACATCTAATCAATAATATGGAGCGCTTGCGCATTTGTTTTAACACGGTTTTTTTAGGAGGAACTGCGCTTGTTTGGTTGGCTGTTTCTACTTTGCTGGCGGCTCCTTTTTTATTGATTCTTCGGCGGGATAGCGCCGTTCGAAAGTTTGTATATATTCAATCGCGGGGAATTGTTTTTCTGATTCGTTTGGCCAGTAAAGGTTTGCGGGTGGAGAAAGCACCACGGCCGGAGGGAAGTTGCGTAATAGTGGCCAATCACGCTTCTGCACTTGACTTATATACCATCAGTGCGTTTGGATTTGACAATGTTATCTATGTTACCAAAGGATGGGTATTTCGGTTGCCGTTTTTTGGCTATGTGATGAATGCGGCCGGTTATATAGATGCGGAAAAAACCTCTCCTCAGAAAATGTTAGACCTGTGTAAAAAGGCCGTAGAAAAAGGATGTGACGTGGTACTTTTCCCGCAAGGGTCTCGCAAAGATCCTTACGCACGATTTAAAAGCGGGGCGTTTTATTTAGCTGAGCAACTTCAACTGCCGGTACTGCCCGTGGCAATTGTAGGTACGCAAAAAATGCTCCCCGCCGGTGAATGGAAAATAAAACCGGCCCGTATTAAGCTTAAAAGTTTTCCTGTGATGTCTCCCAAAGATTATACCGGGGAATTAGGGCATTTGCGCATGGCGCAAGACGTAAAAAAACAAATTATGGATTTTGTGAATAAGGAGAACGAAAAATGAAAAAGTTGATTTTTATGTTGTTGCTAGCAAGCGTATGGGCAGTTGGATGCCGAACCCTTCCGCCCGTGCATAACATAGAACGCCAAACTGTACCGGGCCACAATCAACAAGAAGTAGAGCAAGCGATTATTGAGGCTGGAATGAAAGCTCGAGGTTGGCAAATTTCCAAAGTGAAGGATGGCCTTCTGCTCGGAACATTTACAATTCGGGCGCATCAGTTTACGGTCGAAATCCCTTACACAGCAGATGAGTATTCTATTATTTACAAGGATAGTGAAAATTTAAAATACAATGCTAAGAAAAATACAATTCATCCTCGTTATAATAGAACAGTGGCAAATTTTGCACGAGCTATTAATCAGAAATTTTTGAAACAATAATGACAAACTATCCCGACGTTATAACTCTGCTTCCGCACCGGCCCCCCATGTTGTTGGTGGACCGTTTGCTTGACGTGGAAGAAAAAAAAGGAAGAGTGGAAGCCGTTATCGGCGAAGATCATTTGTTCTTGCGCAAAGACGGCACGTTGCTCCCTGAAACCTGTTGCGAATTGATTGCCCAAGGCTTTGGCGCATGCGAAGGCTACCGGAGAACGCAAAAAGGGTTGAGTTTAGAAGGCGGCGGCTATTTGGCCAGTTTGCGGGATATGGAAATTTTACTTCCCGTGCGTGCTGGGGATGTGTTAACCGTTAAGACGGAAAAGGTGGATGATTGTTTTGATACACACATTGTGCATGGGGAAGTATATTGCCAAACCAAAAAAGTAGCTCAAGCTACCGTTTATATCTTTATATTCCAGGGAGAGGCCCCGGCCCCAACGTTATGAAATATTATTTGAGTTTATTATCTTGTTTGTTGCTTACGCTTTGTTGGGCACAGGAAGAAAAAAACGGATTGGACCAATATGCCCGGCAGATGGACACCGTGCAAACATTACAAAGTAATTTCGTGGAAGAAAAACATTTGTCTTTATTAAACCAGCCCATTCAAAGCCAAGGAACCTTTATTTTTGATAAAAAAATACAATCCCTGCGTTGGCAGTACCAGCAGCCGTTTGAAACCGGTTTTTTAATTGAAAAAAACAATGTATACCGCCTGCAAGGGCAAGAAAAAAAACCTGTTTCCAATGCAATGGGCCGTATGTTTATATCGGAAATGGTGGTTTGGCTGACGCTCGATTTTGACAAGTTAAAAAAAGATTACAGCATTACATTGAACGGAAAGGAAATCTCGTTTGTGCCGCAAAGCAAAGAGCACAAAATAATAAAAAAAATTACGATCAAGTTAGACGAAAAAGACGATCGTGTCGTTACACAAGTTAAAATGGAAGAACCGAGCGGAGATTTTATTCTGTGGAAGTTTAACCATACCCAAATAAATCCGAAATTGCCGGCGGAGGCATTTTGATGAAGTTTTTGTATTTCCATCGCAAACTATTGTGTTTTGTCGGTTTATCATTTTTGGGAATACTGGGCTTGTGGAAAGGAACGATAGAAGAAAATATATTGGCCTTGGTTCCCCAACACATTAAACAGCAGGTAATGCTGTTTGAACACTCACCTCTTAGCCAAAAATTAATTGTTATCACGCGTGCTAATTCTGCCACCCAAGCACAGCAAGTTGCCGGCGAGGTACGGGATAAACTGTTACAAGAGGGTTTTATTACGCTCTCTATCCCCCTGGCCGATAAAGGAATTTTTGGGTTGGTAGCTTCTCTTCCTTCTCACTTTTCTCAGCAAGCCCAGACGGAAACAGAACAAAAACTTTCCGAAGAAGCGATTGCCAAACAACTGGACCGTTATTACGAAGGCCTGTTTTCTTTCCAGGGAATGCTTGTTACCCAACAAATGATGCATGATCCCTTTGGACTAACAGAAATTTTATTTCGCCTATGGGGAAAATTGGGGCAAAGTGTTCCTTCTTTGACGTATCAAGACGGCTTTCTATCTGATTCCGACGGAACGCAAGTGGCGGGGTTGTATGATACCCGTGCCTCTGTGTCAGATATATCTGCCGCCCAGCAACTGCAACGGTTTTTTTCAAACCTGCAATCTGCTTTGCCGGAAAATACCCGCGTGTTTTTTATGGGGGGCTTGCGATATACGTTGGAAAATACTTCTCTGATTAAAAGAGATTTAACAATTATTACGTTGATAGGGATTGCCTGCTTGGGGATTGTATTTATATGTTTCTTCCGTTCCAAACGGGCTCTTTTGATTTATATGCTTCCTATTTTAGTGCTTCCTCCGGCGGCATGGATAACACAATTGGTTTTCGGGCATATTAGCGGGATTACGTTGGGTTTTGGCAGTGTGGTGGTGGGATTATCGGTTGATTATGCTATCTATATTTATTTTGCTTTGCAGCGAACGCAAACCGACCCGCAAGAGACCGTTTCTAAAATTTCCCGTCATTTATGGTGCAATTTCTTAACTTCGGGCTTGTGCTTTGTATCTTTGTTGTTTTCTTCCATAGAAGTTTTTAAGCAGATCGCTGTGTTTGCGCTTGTGGCTTTGTCTTTGGCATTTGCTATATCCGTGTGGGTATTTCCGCTTTATTTTGAAAAATCAAAAAATACTTACTCTAATGAAAAAAAGGTAGAACTCAACCCGTTGCCTTTTAAAGCGGCGTTAGTGGGATTGGTGCTGTTGCTGTTGTTTGGTGTGTGGGGGGGTAAGAACCTTTCTATCAACTCGGATTTAGCCTCATTAAATTCTACTTCTGCTTCATTTGCGCAGGATCGGCAAACAGCGGAATCCTTATTTCCTTCCACGCAAGGGGCGCTGTTGTTCTCTTTGGGAAAAACGGAAGAAGAAGCTTTGCAAAATAATGAGCGGTTGTCTGCACAATTGCCGAGCGGGTTGCCGGTAAGTGAGCTTTTTTCGTCGGAATTTGTGCGCCAACAAAATCAAAAACGTTGGAGAGAATTTTGGAACGAGGAGCGCATTAATCAGGCTAAAGAATTGTTGCAAAGAGAAGCACAAAAAAAAGGATTCAGTGAACAAGCTTTTGATTCTTTTTGGACATTTTTACAAGATAATGATGAGACTTCGGCGTTTGATTTTACCAACTGGTATAATCCTGTAATTAAGATTTCCCAAGGGTTATACGCTGTAGTAAATATTGTGCCTAATGAAGATTTGTATGCGCAGACGGCCCAAAAAGCAGGAGCTGTTTTTATATCGGCTTCCATGTTACAAACTCAACTGGCGCAGAGCGTAAAGAAAGAAGCCATACGTGTAGTGATTTTGGCGTTGGTATTGAATTTGATTGCGTTGGGTTTACTGTTGCGCAAAGTAAAAGAAACCGTACTTTGTTTTATTCCCGTGTTGGCGGGGGGCTGCTTTTTGTTAGGATGTTTGGCATTATTTCATATTTCGGTTAATTTGTTTGGCCTCATTTTCTTGCCGCTTCTTATCGGCTTGGGAATTGATTATGCTATTTTTCAATTGATGAAGTATCAATCTAAACAAGCGGCTGCCCAATTGTATCCTACGCAGGCTTTGATAGCGGCAGGCTTATCCACCTTGGCCGGTTTTGGTGTATTGATTTTTGCCAAACATGCTGTTTTATTTATGATGGGGGCTTGTGCCCTGATAGGCATTGGAGGAACCGTGGGAGTTTCTTTGTTTATTTTACCCGCTTTTTGGGAGAAGAAGGCATGAAAAAAAGGATTGTGTGTTTATTGATTTTATTATCAGGGTGTAGTTCCCCTTGGGTGTATACACCGGCCCCGGTGGAAACTATTTCTATGCAAGAAGCCGCCGTAGCCAACGGAGTGTTACAGCCGCAAAATCTTTACTTTACATTGATCAGTCAATATCAGCCCGAACAAGCCCGAGTGGTTATTCTTACCGAACCGGCGGTTAAATTGGCTGATTTGACCGTATCTAAAGAACAAGCGCAAGTGCATTATCAGGCACCCAAGGTGCCCAATCGCTTAATAAGCGCTTGGGTGAAATTGGCTCGCGCCCATTTTTTGGTGCCTTGCCCGGAGCAAAAAATAATTCATAAAGTGGGCCCCACCGGGGAAAAATTTGAATTAGAAGTAACCGGAGGATTATGTTTGTAGAACAAGCAATCAAGTTGTGCTATCGGCACGTTACTCCCGACGGATTTTTGTATCAACTCCCTTCGGATTTTCCGGCTTTTAAGGGACATTTTGAAGGGCATCCTTTGTTGCCGGCTATTTGCCACATTTCATTTTGTGCGGATGCCGCCAGCCGTTTGTTGCATAGACAAATGGAAATAAGGGCCATCAAGCGCGCGAAATTTATTAACCCTGTTTTGCCCGGAATGGAGTTGGAAGTAAAATTGACAATTCGTACTGACGGTTGGTATTTGGCCGAATTGACAGATACCGCCCATCAAAAGAAATTAAGTCAGGCAGTACTACAGTTTGCGGAGAGAGTATGAATAAAAAATACACTTATTTTAAGCAAGAACCCACCGATCCCCAACCTTTGGAAAAATCTATTTTTCACACCGTGCGTTTTCATGAAATAGACGTTATGAAAATTGTATGGCACGGACACTATGTGGCAATGTGTGAAGATGCCCGCATGGCTTTGGGAGACAGCGTGGGATTAGGATATGCTGATTTTTTCCGTCATGGAGTGCTGCTTCCTGTAAGGCAGATGCACGTAGATTATTTGGCCCCTTTACTGTATGGCCATACCTATGAAATTAAAGCCCGGCTGTTCTATACCGAGGCAGTGCGCCTCAATGTGGATTTTACAATTTTAGATGAACAAAAAAAGGTAATGGCGCGCGGTTACAGTGTGCAGCTGCTGATGGATAAAAATCAACAGGTGTTGTTTGAACGCCCACCCTTTTACGAAAAAATATGTCAAGCATGGAAACAGGGAAAACTGCAAGCCAAATAAATTGTTTAGTGGTTATTGCGCATTACAACCATTTGAAGACCTTGCGTCAAGTGGCCGCGCAGTGTTGTGCTGTTTGGCCGCATGTGTTGGTGGTAGATGACGGCAGTGATGTGTTTCCCGCAGAGATATTAGAAGGATTAAAGGTTTCTTTTATCCGGCAAACCCCCAATCAGGGGAAAGGAACGGCTCTTGTGGCCGGTGCACTATGGGCCCGGGAACATGGGTTTACGCATATCATTACCATTGATGCTGACGGACAGCACGATCCGCAAGAGATTTCCACTTTCGTGGCAAAGGCCCAACAATTTCCGCAAGCACTTATTATAGGAGTGCGCCGTTTCGATTCTACGGTTCCTTTCGCTTCACGCTTTGGGCGCAGGTTTGGTAATTTTTGGGTACGAGTGCAAACCGGTAAAAAAGTGAACGATATCCAAAGCGGTTACCGGTGTTATCCGGTCAATTTGTTGTGCGTGTTAGACGTGTGGAGTAAACGATATGCTTTTGAAGTAGAAGTGGTGGTACGTGCGTTATGGGCCGGTTTTAGTGTGCAGGAAGTGCCGGTTTCTGTTTCTTATACCGCAGAGCGCGTTTCACATTTTAATTTATGGAAAGACAACGTGCGTTTAACGGTGCTCAATACTTATTTAACGTTGCGCTCCATGTTGCCGGTGGCACATAGGCAATACAAACAAGTCGGCAACGAATGGGTTCCGCAAAATTATTACCAAACGTTAAAGGACAATTTAGCCGCTCCGGGAAGTACCTTGCGTAATGCTCTTTCTGCTGCGTGGGGGATTTTTTGTGGATCTATTGCTCTGCCGGGGATTCGGCAAGTAGGATTATTTGGCGGGGCTGGTTGGTGGAATTTAAACCGGTTACTTTGTGTCGGATTTGAAAAACTTTGTATCGGTCCGTTCGTGCCGGCTTTGTGTATTGAAGTGGGCTATTTTTTACGTCATGGAAGATTTTTGACCGAGTTTAATATGACCACGCTTGGAAAACAAGTTTTGCAACGTGTGTGGGAATGGTTGCTCGGTTCCCTGGTGGTGGCGCCCTTGTTGGCCTGTGTTGCTTTTTTAATTGTGGGGGCATGCGGATGGATATTGCGCAGGAGGATGCATGAATCAATTTGAAAAGGCTACCGGGCGCAGCATAGCTTCCCGTTTTAAACATCAATTTATGTATGCCTTAATTAGTTTAGGTGGCAGAACAATGGCCTATTGGTTTTTGTACCCGCTGGTAGGAGTGTATTGCCTGCACCGATCGGTACGGAATAAATCCCGCGCATATATTTTGCGTCGTTTCAAACCCAGAACAAAATGGGAATTTTTTAAGCATACTTATCTTCTCAATTTAACTTTCGGGCGTACATTGGTGGATCGTGCCGCTTTGGGAATTTTGGGAAAAGCCGATTTTGAATATCAAGAGAAGGCACGCCAAATGTGCCAAGCACTTGTGGGCCAGGGGAAAGGCGTGCTGATGTTAACGGCCCATGTGGGTTGTTGGCAAAGCGCAGTCAATTGTATGCAGTTTCTTAAAAAACCCATGCATTTGTTGTATTACCGCAATCCAAAAGATAACGATAAAATGGTGGCAGAGCATCAACAGACAGAGGCCCCTTTTACTTTAATTAATCCGGCGGGTCCTGCAGGAGGAGTACCGGAAATGATGGCCGCTTTGAACCGTGGGGAAATTGTATGTGCTATGGCAGACCGCGTGTTTGGTAATGCCAAAAATTCTGTGGAAGTGGGTTTTTTGGGGGGAAAGGTACAAGTGCCTTACAGTTTCTATCGCTTGGCGGCGGTAACGAAAGCTCCGATTATTATGGCCTTTTTCCCGTGGAAGGGAAAGGGAAAATTGGGCAGTTGGGTTTTTGCACCTGTTGAAGTGGAAGATAAGGGCCCTCACAAGCTAGGATATCAAACTTATGCCCAACAATTTATAGACGCACTTACTCAATTTTGTATAAAATATCCGTATCAGTTTTTTAATTATTTTGACTGGTGGAAAGAGTATGCAACAACAAACAATAAATGAAATAAAAGACCTCATTGCCCAAAATATTGATTTGGGCGGCAATGATATTTCCGGGTTCGGTGCCGAAGATGCAATATTCGGTGATACCGGCTTATGTCTGGATAGTTTAGATGCCGTAGAGTTGATTATGTTACTGCAAAAAAAATACGGCATTGTCATTGAGAATATGCAACAAGGCCGTGAGGTATTTAAAACATTAGGAACCCTTGCGGATTATATTGAAAAAAATCGTAAGAAATGATGTCCTCTAAAAGAGTAGCGGTGGCAGGCATGGGCTGTGTTTGCGCCAGTGGCAACACAGCGGCGGAAGCGTTTGAAGGAGCATTGAGCGGAAATGCTCTTTTTGTGTTGCCGGAACACCGTGTGACCAGTACCTATACTTCTAAATATCCCGTATTTTCCGTTTCAGCTGATCTCTGCCGAGAAAAAC
>JAEEGL010908240.1_pt1 | contig 25781 bp, 19 predicted proteins | sample 9134231 | NCBI WGS metagenome assembly JAEEGL01 (sample SAMN16246548, study PRJNA631951) | gut metagenome | biome: gut microbiome; feature: rumen; material: fiber-attached | host: Bos | place: Iran: Karaj | collected 2018-10 | reverse complement strand
CCTTTACGATGACGCAAAAATTCGATGATATCGGAAAGCGTCCTCATTACATCATCTATGACGATAAAACGGATACTTTTTATGCCTGGAGCTCACTTACCGGAGAGATGTATCTTTTCAGACGAGAGGCAGATTCTGCGAGAGTTTATCTGACGGAGAAAAGGTCCATACCTGAACTGGACGGATTCTATGTACGTTCATTTACGATAATGGATGATAAGATATTCTTTGTTTCAGGCAATCTTAACATCATTGAAGCTGACCTTGAAACCTTTGAGATAGTAAAAAGATATCCAGTTCCCGATGCCATAGCCGGAATGATACAGCTTACAAAGATAGAGGATTACTATTATATTACGGTTTCAACCGACGCTTTGGCTGACCAGAGCGCGGCTACGATAATAAGGACAAAGGATCTTGATTCGCTAATAAACGGGGATTATGAAGATATTTATGATAAGTTTGTAGGCGGAGGGACTCCGTACTGCATAACCCGGATAGACGATACGTATTATCTGTGTGAACACAGGGTTCCCGGACACAGCATCTGGAGCTTTAAAGTTAGCGGCAATGAGCTTGTTGATATAACCGACGTATACTGAAAAAGGGCCGCTTTTGTGGTATAATATTCTCCATGGTAATATTAAAATCGTTGAGTCTGATATTCACGCTGGTCTTGCTTCCTGCACTGGCCGGAATACTGCCTCTTCATTTTTTTAAAGTTAAGCAACGTTCTGTCGGCAAAACTATTATCCTGGGATATATAGTTTCATTGGCCATTCTTGAACTCATAGGTATTCCCATAGTATTGACATTTACATATACAGGGTACATTTTCTTCATCGTGCTTTATATGGTGCTGATGATCTTTGTTGCCATCCTTGGAATTCATATAACGCACAGGGATGCGATAAGAGCCAGAAAGAACGATCAGCCGTTCTATGGCGCAAAACAGATGATCTCTGCTCAGGTTTCAGGGATAGTAAACTCATCCTGGGAGAGTAAGATCTACTTTATCATCATCAGCCTTCTGATGATCTTCCAGCTCGTCCAGGCTGTAAGACTCGCTTCATACGATGTTGATGATGCATTCTATAATGCATATGCAAGATCTGCGCAGCAGTACGGGACGCTTTACCGTATAGATCCGAGTACCGGAAGGAGCTTTTCTCTGGATATGAGACATGCTATGGCTCTTTTTCCGATATTGCAGGCTATGGTGAGCACCCTTTCAGATGTGCACCTTCTCGTCGTTGCACATAAGATAATGCCTCTTATACTGATCCCGCTGTCATCTGCGGTCTATTATGAGATCTCAGGTGTCATCTTTACCGGGGAGAGGGAAAAGAGACTGCTCTTTATTCTGCTTATCAATATCTTCAGGATATTCGGCAATATTTCCGAGTACACTACCGAAACATTCTTTTTCATAAGGACCTGGCAGGGCAAATCCCTCACGGGAAATTTCATCATACCTGCACTTATCTGGCTGTTCCTCAGCATGAGGGACGACAAGGAAAACAAAGAGGGTATCATCTACTGGGTGCTTATCGGAATACTGATCCTTGCGGGTGGTTCGTCAAGCTCGCTTGCAGTCCTTTTGACATGCGCGGTAACACTGCTTTACGGCATGCTTTTTGCAATACGGGATAAAAACTTCAGGATATTTGCCAAATCGCTCATATCCTGCTTTTTCGGCTTTTTGTATATAATCATTTACCTTGTAAACTAGGACCGGAGGCATCATGTTAAATCTGTTCATATTATGCCTTAAAACAGTCAGGGATTTCATGGGTATGAAGCTTTTGCTCGTACTCACTCTTGTTGTGTGGTTATTTCTTGTAAAGAGCGAAAAGAACAGGACGCTCAGGATCATTTTTGTCTATGCACCGCTGATAACCATGCTTTTCTTTGTCTGCCCCATAAGCTACAAGATCTATGAGATCTCAAGGCTTGATATGGATACATATTACAGAATCCTCTGGACGGTTCCGGTCGGAATGGTGACCGTATACGGGATGGTAAAACTGATCGGGGAAAAGGCAAAGACCAGGATCATCGGGGTTATAGTCTGCGCACTTTTAATAGCACTGTGCGGCGATTATGTATATGACAGCCCCCTGCTTTATAAGTCGGAGAATGCCTATGCAATACCCGGAGATACTATCACCGTTGTGGATACACTGCGAGAATATGATGATCATCCGATAATAACCGCGCTGTTTCCGAATGTGCTGACACTATACGTAAGGCAGTACGATTCCAAGATAAGAATGCCATACGGCAGAGAAGTATTTGACCTTCGAAAGGATTATACACACCCGGTATACGAGAAGTTTGAACTTCCCGAGGTCATCGATATGGATGAACTTCTGGATGTCACGAGGGAATTTGAGGTTGAATATATCGTCTTCTATGCAGGACAGAAGACTGATGTTTCCCCCGAAGAGGCGGGACTTAAATACATCGATCAAAAGGGGAACTATATAATCTATCAGGATCCCGAGATAGCGGAATTGATAAAAGAGTGGGAGAAGTATTATCCCGGATAAAAGATGAGCTTTAATTCGTTTGGATTCATACTGGCGTTCCTGCCGGTAACATTATTGATATATTGGATGCTCAGAAAAAAAGGACAGAACGGGCCGTCCGTGTGGTTCCTTGTTTTGGCATCCGTGTTTTTTTATTGCGTAAATTTTCCCGCCGGGATAATCCCTTTTGCGCTCTCGCTTATGGTCAATTATTTTCTTGCCGAAAAGATACTGCTTACAGGTAAAAGAACATATCTTACGGCCGGGATAGTATTTGACGTTATCCTGTTATGTATATTTAAGTATACGGTTCTTTTTATCCCCGATGCCGGAAAGGTCTTAAGTGCACCCGGTATCAGTTTTTACACATTTGCGCAGATCGCACTTTTGTGTGAATGCAGTGCGGGGACAGTGAGGGATCTGTCAGTCAGGGAATATGCTTTCCTTATGACATTTTTCCCCAAGATAACCCAGGGGCCGATCACTCTTCCCAGTGATATACTGCCGCAAAAAAACGGCCGGGATCACGTGGATGCACAGACAGTGTACAGGAGCATACTTCTTTTTGTCCTGGGCTGTTTTAAAAAGGTCATTATCGCTGATACACTTGGGGCGGCCGTGGACTACGGCTTTTCAAATCTTGAGAGCATGCATACCGGCGAAGCACTCATAGTGATGCTTTCATATACTCTGCAGTTATACTTTGATTTCGGCGGATACTGTGATATGGCATCGGCAATAGCCGCATTGTTCGGATTTGAACTTCCTGTCAACTTTGACAGTCCGTATAAAGCGCATAACATTTCGGAATTCTGGAAAAGATGGCATATAAGCCTTACAAGATTCCTGACAAAGTATGTATATATCCCGCTTGGCGGTAACAGAAAAGGCCTTAAACGCACGTGCATCAATATACTCATTGTCTTTCTCGTAAGCGGAATATGGCACGGCGCCGGTATCACGTTCATTATATGGGGAATGATGCATGGAGTGCTGATGCTCGCATACAGACTGTACAGTATGCGCCAAAAGGGTTCCGATAAGAAAAAGCCGGGACTTATTGCAAGAGCCGTAAGCGTTATCCTGACATTCCTTTATGTAAATGCAGCATGGGTGTTTTTCAGGGCACCCGGATTAAAGGACGCTGCCTCTTTATTCAGTTCAATAGGAGAACTTTGGTTTCCAAGGTTCAACTACGGACTTGCCAAATGTTTCAACATAGAGGAGCTGTGGTATGTGATAAAGATACTTCACATCGACAGCTTTGGTAACAGTATTTACATTCTGATGTTCGTTATCCTCGCAGTGCTGCTCGCAGTAGTGTTTTTTGCACCCAGTGCCGCATCTTTTGCCCAAAAGTGCAGGATAAACTGGGGAACGAGCATACTCATAATCATACTTGGGGTATGGTGCCTCCTTTCGTTTGAAGGCGTTGCCACATACCTGTACGTTAACTTTTAGATATCATGACAGAGAGCAGGATCAAAAAACATCTGATCATAATACCGGCAGTTATAGCGATCATCCTCGTTTTGTGTGCGGGACTGGTCTGGTATGTCGATCCCTTTTTTCACTATCATGCTCCGATCGAAGGCTTTCCCTATGTTGTAGATAACCAGCTTACACAGAATCCCGGAATGGCCAGACATATGGAATATGATTCGGTTATACTGGGGTCATCGATGACGGTCAACTTCGAAACAGACTGGTTTAAGGAGCTATACGGGCTTAACACGCTTAAACTGAGTTACTCTTCGGCATATCCGAAGGATATCAGCAATATACTGCAGAAGGTTTATTCACCGTATGATGACGGCAGGCAAAAAGAGATAAAGGCGGTCTTTCTGGGGCTGGATATCATTACATATTCGGGGGATACGGATGAGACCAAGTATCCGCTTCCCAAATACCTTTACGATACGAATCCGTTGAATGATATCAATTATCTGCTGAACAAGGATGTCCTGCTTGAATATGTGCTCCGCCCGATCGCGGATCCGGAGCCTACGGATCTTTCGCATGTATATGCAAGCTGGTGGACTGATGAGTACTATAATGAAGAGTGGGTATTGCGGGGGCATATCCCTCCGGACAGGAACCCGGTAGCGATGGATGAGCATGCTTTTGATGAAGGGATAAGGAAAAACCTTGAGGTAAATATCATTCCGTATATAGAGGCGCATCCGGAAACTCAGTATAATATATTTTTCCCTCCGTACAGCATTTTATTCTGGAATGATGTGCTGCTAGATAACAGACTTGAAGCCACGATGAACGCATACAGATGTGTATGTGAAATGCTCAACGGATATGATAATGTCAGGATGTATTATTTCCCTGCCGATGCGGATACAGTCACAGATCTTAACAATTACGCGGATTATACGCACTACAAACCTGAGATAAACTATTATATGACTACCTGTTTTAAAGAGGGCGGGACCGATCAGATATCGCGGGATCCGGCTGATGAAAACGGGATAGAGGGATATCTTTCTAGAGTTCGGAAGATGCTCGATGAATATGATTTTGATGCTTTGAATGCAAAGCTTGATGAATACGATTGAACAGGAGGACATACTCTATGAAAAAAGCGGGAATTGGAGCGTTTATACTTCTTCAGATATCATTTCTGATATACAGCTGCTCGTCGGTGGTTGCGAAGTTTGCTTCGGGAAATGACGTCATGAGTTTCAGGTTCATACTTTTTTACGGACTCGAGGTAGTGATCCTGGGAGTCTATGCGATACTCTGGCAGCAGGTCATTAAGAAATTCGAGCTTTCGGTCGCATATGCAAACAAGGCGGTAACACTGCTTTGGGCGTTGTTATGGAGCGTCCTGCTCTTCCACGAAAAACTCAAGTGGAATCATATAGCCGGCGTTGCCATCGTGATAATCGGAATAGTAGTCCTTAACCTTAACACGACAGAAGAAGCAAAGGAGGGCGCATTAGATGATTAATCCATACCTGATCCTGCTTATTGTTTCCGTTACCATAGCTTCCTTCGCGCAGATCCTCTTAAAAAAGTCTTCGATGAAGACATACAGCAGTCCCATAAGAGAGTATCTGAATCTGTATGTCATAGCGGGATACGGAATGATGTTTCTTTCCCTTTTTATGACGATGATCGCATATAAAGGGTTTGAGAATTTTGCCAATGTTCCTTTACTTGAGTCTCTTGGTTATGCAGTTGTAATGGTACTCGGATATTTCTTTTTCAAAGAGAGGATAACACTTAGAAAAGTGCTTGGTATAGCCCTTATACTGGCTGGAATATTTGTCTATAACATGGTATAATTTATTATCTATGTGTACAAATGAAAGGTTAGAAGAAAAATGAAAAAGAAACACCCGGTAATACACCGTTCCATGCCGGAAAAGAACCGCAAACTGGATTTTATAGATCTGGATGAAGAGGACTTCGAAGAAGAATACGAGGACGATGAATACGACGACGAATATGACGATGAATACGGGGATGAAGAATACGATGATGATGAGTATGACGATGACCCCGATGAAGAATATGACGACGATGAGTATGAGGATGACCTCGAAGAAGATGAATATGACGACGAATTCGAAGATGAGGAGTATGAAGACTCTGTAGACGACGAATACGACGATGAGTATGAAGATGATCGTTATGACAGGCGGGCTGTTCGTGACGATCGTGAAGATGAATATGATGATTACGAGAGCAACGAATTCGATGAGTACGATGATCCCGAAGATGAGTATGATGAGTACGAGGATTATGATGAGTACGACGAAGGATACTATGATGAAGAGTCAGGTATAAAGGGATTCCTTGCCGGAAAGAGTGCTCTTGATCTTGTGATGATAGGAAGCGGGATAGTAGCAGCGATCCTGCTTATAGTTGTGGGCATTTTCTTCTTGAGGAAGAATCCCGGAACTACCCAGTCCGAGATGTTTGCCGACTTCGGTTCAAGCATGGAAGGTATAGACATCATAGGTCATGACGGTCTGGTTGCGATGGCAGATGCGAATTCTGCAAGAATAGCTGCGGCCAGGGAGGCCGAAGAACAGGCACTTGCCCAGATATTTGAAGAAGAGACCGAGGAACAGCAGGTTCAGGAAGAAAAGACAGTTATCATCATGAATCTGGTTTCTGTCCAGAAGGATCTTAAGATCAAGTTCGTAAACAACAGCTCAAAAAGACTTGTTACAGGTGTTCAGTTCACTGTTAATGTGACAGATCCTTCAGGCACCACAAATACCCAGACTGATACAGATTCAGACGGTATCATCTATCTAAAGAACATAGACCCCGGAACATACAAGGTATCTCTTACGGGCCCAGAGAGCGACGATTACAGTTTCTCCAAGGATTCCGTATCGATAAAGGTCAAGGATACCATCGAGTATAAAAAGGTCGATGTTGTAGATGAGATCAAATCCGAAAAAGAGATAAACGCTGCAGCCGAAGACACAGAGCAGGGCCTGGAGGTTGAATCTACCCTGAAGGATACGGTTGAGTGGGTTGAATCATCAAAGAGCGCGATAAACGAGACGGTAAGTTACAGTGAGGTACCCAAGAGTGATATTTCGGATCCCGGAAAAACAGCTTCACTTAGCCTGAGGCTTGTCAGCAAGAGGTTTACGAACAATACAGATGATCAAAATGAAACGGATCCCACAAGTGAGCCGGATCCGTCTCCTGAAGGTGAACCTACACCAACAGATGAACCTGCGCCAACAGATGAACCGACTCCTACAGACGAGCCTGATCCTACAGCTACACCTGAGCCGACATCGGATCCTACCGCAACGCCGGCTCCTACGCCTACTGCGGCGCCTACTTCAGCACCTACGGCTACAGCCACGCCTGAAGCAACAAAGACACCTTCATCTACGGTGACTCCGTCAGTAAGCCCGAGTGTGTCTCCTTCTTCGAGCGTGTCGCCTACACCGAGTGTATCACCTACGCCCAGCACTTCACCGACACCTTCGGCAGCCGAGAAGGCCAAGACCGATACTACAAGTACGCTTAAGACCAAAAAGGGTGAAGTTCTGTACATCAAGGACGGTGATAAATACATAGAGGCCAAGTACGCCGACTTCTACAAGGATGTTAAGTTCTATAAGAAAGTCACCAAGGGTGAATACAGATACACCGGATGGCAGACTATTGACGGATATACATACTTCTATGACAAGAACGGTAAATTTGTTACCGGAGAACAGGTCATTCAGGGAGCAAAATATGTCTTTGACAGCGACGGACATCTTAATGCAAGCTCCGGCACGCTGGGAATAGATGTTTCGAAGTGGAACGGACAGATCAACTGGGAGAACGTTAAGAAGGCCGGAGTATCCTATGTCATAATAAGGTGTGGATACCGTGGTTCCCAGACAGGAGCCCTGGTTGCCGATCCTCAGTTCAGAGCCAATATAAACGGCGCGAGAGATGCCGGATTAAAAGTAGGTATTTACTTCTACTCACAGGCAGTTGACGAGATAGAGGCTGTCGAAGAGGCATCCATGACGCTGAGCCTTATTAACGGCTATAGTCTTACATACCCCGTATTTATCGATGTAGAAGGATCAAAAGGAAGAGGAGATGATATCAGTGCTGCTCAGAGAACCGCTGTCTGCAAGGCTTTCTGTCAGACAATACAGAACTCCGGATATAAAGCCGGTGTCTACTCTAATAAGACATGGCTGACTTCCTACATTGATATTTCAAGCCTTTCAGGATATAAGATCTGGCTTGCACAGTATGCTTCCGCACCTACATACAACAAGTCACGTTATGATATGTGGCAGTATTCGTCCAAGGGATCGATCCCGGGCATAAGCGGAAATGTCGATATGAATATCAGTTATCTTGGATATTAAGATGATCAATTTTGATATAAAGGAGACAATATGAAAACATATTTAGTGACCGGAGGAGCCGGTTTCATCGGTTCGAATTTTATCCACTACATGTTTGATAAGTACGGAGATGACATCCGCATTATCAATCTGGATGTGCTGACATACGCCGGCAATCTTGAGAACCTTAAAGATGTAGAGAACAGGGATAATTATTCGTTTGTAAAGGCGGATATCTGCGATAAGGAAGCAGTCAGCAGGATCTTTGCCGAAAACGACATAGACTATGTGGTTCATTTTGCTGCAGAGTCTCATGTTGACCGGTCTATAAAGACACCTGAGGTTTTCGTTCAGACCAATGTCCTTGGAACCGCAGTGATGCTTAACTGTGCCAAGGCAGCCTGGGAAAAGGAAGACGGAACATTTATCGAAGGAAAGAAATTCCTTCATGTTTCTACCGATGAGGTATACGGCTCGCTTCCCGAAGGAAACGGATATTTCTACGAGGATACTCCTTACAGCCCGCACAGTCCCTATTCGGCTTCAAAGGCTTCTTCGGACATGCTGGTAAAAGCTTATATGGACACATATAAGTTCCCTGCAAACATCACGAACTGTTCAAACAATTACGGACCTTATCAGTTCCCCGAAAAGCTTATTCCGCTGATGATAAACAATGCATTATCGGGCAAAAAGCTTCCGGTTTACGGCGACGGTAAAAATGTGCGCGACTGGCTGTATGTTGCAGATCATGCCAAGGCTATCGATATGGTGATCAACAAGGGTAAACTTTTTGAGACCTATAATGTCGGCGGACATAATGAAAAGCAGAATATAGAGATAGTAAACATCATCATAGAGACTTTGCAGGAAATGCTTGATGATTCAGATCCCAGAAAGGCTCTTGTGACCAAGGATCTTATAACTTATGTTGAAGACAGAAAGGGCCATGACAGGAGATATGCGATCGCCCCTGACAAGATAAGGAAGGAGATCGGATGGGAGCCCGAGACAATGTTCAAGGATGGTATCAAACTCACCATCAAGTGGTATTTCGCCCATGAGGACTGGATGAAAAACGTTACGAGCGGCGATTATCAGAAGTATTACAATGAGATGTATAAAGTATAAATATCGCACGTTATCATAAACGATTTATGCTAAGGAAGGAAATGCTATGAAAGGTATAATACTTGCCGGCGGATCCGGAACCCGTCTTTATCCGCTGACTAAGGCCATCAGTAAACAGATAATGCCGGTCTATGACAAACCAATGATCTATTATCCTTTATCTACGCTGATGCTGGCCGGGATCAGGGAAATATTGATCATTTCAACACCCAGGGATCTTCCTGTATTTAAGGAGCTTTTAAAGGACGGCTCTGATCTTGGGATGAAGTTTGAATATGCCGTTCAGGAATATCCGCGTGGACTGGCCGATGCCTTTATCATAGGTGCTGATTTTATAGGAAATGACAGTGCAGCGCTGGTTCTGGGTGACAATATCTTCTACGGTCAGAGTTTTTCAAAGGTATTGAGACAGGTTGCCGAGAGAGAAGACGGTGCAACGATCTTCGGATATTATGTCAGGGATCCGAGAGAATACGGAGTTGTTGAATTTGATGAGAATGGTATGGCAATTTCCATAGAAGAAAAGCCTGAACATCCCAAGAGCAACTACGCTGTTCCGGGACTGTACTTTTATGACAATGACGTTGTTAATATTGCTGCAAACGTTAAACCCTCGGCGCGTGGAGAGATCGAGATAACCAGTATCAACAACGAATATCTTCAGAGAGGCAAGTTAAGGGTTGAAACCCTGGGAAGAGGTTTTGCTTGGCTTGATACGGGCAGCCATGACTCGCTCCTTGATGCTGCCAATTTTGTGGCTACCTTCCAGAAAAGACAGGGATTATATATTTCCTGTGTTGAGGAGATCGCATTTAAGAGAGGCTTCATAGATAAGGAACAGCTTCTTAGGCTGGCTCAGCCTTTGATGAAGACCGATTACGGCAAATATCTTACGGAGGTCGCAGAAGGATTATAATGGGCAAGATAAGTGTTGAAACATGCAATATAGAAGGATTAAAAGTTATTACACCGGCCGTTTTTGAGGACAGCCGCGGATACTTCATGGAGACATATCAGCGCAAAGACTTTCTTGAAGCAGGGATAGACGTTGATTTCGTTCAGGATAACCAGTCGGCATCCTCAAAGAACGTCTTACGTGGGCTTCATTTTCAGATCAACTATCCACAGGACAAGCTGGTGCGCGTAATTAACGGAAAGGTTTTTGATGTTGCGGTAGATTTAAGACCCGGCTCTGAGACATTCGGAAAATGGTTCGGCGTCGAACTCAGCGCTGAGAATAAAAAGCAGTTTTTTATTCCTAAGGGATTCGCTCACGGATTCTATGTGATGAGTGATTATGCCGAATTCACATATAAGTGCTCGGATTTCTACCATCCGAATGATGAAGGCGGCATAAAGTTTGATGATCCTGACATAGGGATCGATTGGCCGTTTGAAGACAAAAATGCCCTGATACTGTCTGAAAAGGACACCAGATGGGGCGGATTTAGGGAATACATTGAAAAGCACTGATTCTAATGGTTCAACTTCAAAAAGCGTAAAGAAGCCGGTTGTGATCGCATTATTCTATATTTTGTGCATCACGCTGGCTGTTGTTATTGTTTTGCATAATAATCCGCTTGCACAGGACCAGGATACCGAGAGATTAAAGAAGATATGTGCATGTGTACTGCTTGGTTTATCCTGCGGACTTTTCGGTTTTTTTTATGACAGGATATTTATTATTCCCAAAGAGTTATTCCAATCGCGCAACCTGATATGGAAACTGGCAAAAAATGACTTTAAGAAACGCTATGCAGGCTCATATCTCGGGTTTATCTGGGCTCTTGTCCAACCTGTAGTAACAGTTGTTATGTATTGGATAGTGTTTGATGTGGTGTTCAATACACGTTCCCAGATGATAGCCAGCGGTGTGGAAGTTCCTTATGTTCTGTATCTGACTGCGGGTCTTGTACCGTGGTTCTACTTTTCTGAAGCGATCACAAACGGTACAAATGCGCTTCTGGAGTACAGTTATCTGGTTAAAAAGGTCGTATTCAAGATAAGTATACTGCCTATAATCAAACTGATCGCTGCTACTTTTATCCACGTATTTTTTATCTGCATACTGCTTATAGTATCCACATGCTATGGTTACTATCCTAACGTATATACGATACAGATCCTGTATTACAGTTTCTGTATGTTTGTATTTGTTCTGGCTCTGTGTTATTCGACCTGTGCTATCGTGGTTTTCTTCAGAGATCTGGGACAGATAATAAATATCCTTCTTCAGGTGGGCATGTGGGCTACACCTATTTTATGGGATATCAACATGATCCACGACGAGCGGCTTATAATCCTGTTTAAACTGAATCCGCTCGTATATATCGTGAATGGATTCAGAAGTTCAATATACGAAGAGACTTGGTTCTTTGAGCATTTTTACAGTTCAACATACTTCTGGATCATCACGGTAACACTATTCCTTATCGGATCATTGATATTCAAACGGTTAAAAGTACATTTTGCTGATGTCCTGTAACCGGATAAAACGGGATAAAACGGGGTTTATTAATTCACATGGATCAAAACACAGCCATACAAGTTAATAATCTTTATAAAACCTACAAGCTTTACGACAAGCCGAAGGACAGGCTTAAGGAAGCTCTGGGTCTTGGCGGCAAAAAGAAAAGGTACAAGGAACATGACGCATTAAAGGGTATCGATCTGACTATCCGCAAGGGAGAAACTGTTGGTATCATTGGCACCAACGGCTCAGGAAAATCAACCATCCTTAAAATAATAACAGGTGTTCTCAGCCCCACTTCGGGCACAGTTGAGGTTGACGGCAGGATATCTGCTCTTCTTGAACTGGGCGCCGGCTTCAATATGGAGTACAACGGGATAGAAAATGTATATTTAAACGGTACAATGATGGGATTTTCTCAAAAAGAGATAGATGAGAAACTCCCTGCAATACTTGAATTTGCTGATATTGGCGAATATGTCAATCAGCCTGTTAAAACATATTCATCCGGAATGTTTGTAAGGCTTGCTTTTGCGGTAGCGATCAACATTGACCCTGAGATACTCATAGTAGATGAGGCTCTTTCTGTCGGAGATGTATTTTTCCAGGCTAAATGCTACAGAAAGTTCGAAGAATTCAAGGAAATGGGCCGAACGATCGTCTTCGTAAGTCATGATTTAGGCTCGATCAGCAAATACTGTGACAGAGTTGTATTGTTAAATCAGGGAGATAAGCTTGGGGAAGGATCCCCCAAGGAGATGATAGATGCTTATAAACAGGTTCTTGTAGGGCAGGAGATACATGTTGTCGATGATACGGCAGTTAACCCCAATCTCCTTGAATATGGGACAAAGGCGGCTGTCATAGACGATTATTATCTGGAGGATGATAAAGGCAACAGGATAAATGCCGTTATCAAGGGGAGCATGTGCACAATGCATATGTTTGTTGATATTAAAGAGGATATAAATGCCCCGATATTTGCTTTCTCGATCAAAAACATCAAGGGAGTAGAGATAACGGGAACCAATACGATGTTTGAAAAAACCTTCCTTGAAAGCGTCAAAAAAGGACAGAGAAAACACATAACGTTTAAACAGCAGATAGACCTTAATGGCGGAGAATATCTGATATCGCTGGGTGTTACCGGTTACGACAATGAAGAATTTACAGTATATCACAGACTGTATGATGTAATGAACCTGACGGTAATATCGGATAAGAACCCGATAGGCTATTACGATATGAATTCCGTGATCAAAGTGGAGGACGCATGAGTTATACACCGATCAGATTAACTGAAGAAGACCTGTTTTCCCACCTGCCCGAAAAGATCGGACAGGTTTCGTTAAATTATGAACATTACAGCGGCAAGGACCTGTATTCCGACGGTGAGATAGAGGACACACTGCTTCAGATAGTAAGAAATACACCTCCTGCGGCATTTCAGAGTGTTATAGAGGAGAAAAAGAGCTGGCCTGTACTTTATCATCTGTCAGATATCAGAGGAAATATAGTTGATTCCCTGCCCATTTCAAAGACCGACAGGGTACTTGAAATAGGTTCCGGGTGCGGTGCCATTACATCCAAACTCGCTGATAAAGCCAAGAGCGTTACCTGTGTTGATCTTTCTGCAAAAAGAAGCCAGGTAAACGCATACAGAAATCAGGATAAGGATAATATTTCGATCCATGTAGGCAATTTTGCCGATATAGAGCCGAACCTTGATATGGACTATGATTACGTATGTCTCATCGGAGTGTTTGAGTATGCGTCAAGCTACATAGAAAGCGATGAGCCATATGTGGATTTTCTGAGAAAGATTTGTAAACACGCCAAAAATAACGGCCGTGTTGTAATTGCGATAGAGAATAAATTCGGATTAAAATACTGGGCCGGCTGCAAGGAAGACCACGTCGGCGAGTATTTTGCATCGTTAGAGGGATATCCCAAAGGCGGCAGTGCAAGGACATTTACCCGTAACGGACTTGAGAAGATATTCGCAAAGTGCGATATAGACAAATATTCCTTTTACTATCCGTATCCTGATTACAAACTTCCCTGGGCGATATATTCGGACAGACATCTCCCGGGCAAGGGAGAACTTACCGATAATATACGGAATCTTGACAGAGACAGACTTTATCTGTTTGATGAAAGCCACGTGTATGACAGTATAGTGGAGGATGACGAATATCCGCTGTTTGCAAACTCATATCTGGTGGTACTTGGGCCGGATATAGACCTTCTTTATGCCAAGTATTCCAATGACAGGGCTCCGGGGTATGCAATTAAGACTGAGATCACCTCAAAAGGCGTATATAAGATACCCTTATGTCCTGAAGCCCGGGAGCATATAGCCAATATGGCCCGAAATTACGAAAAACTCAGGGAAAGATACGAAGGATCTTCCCTGGAGATCAATAAATGTACATTTAACGAAGAAGAAGGATATGCTCTCTTTGAATTTGTAAATGGGAAAACCCTTGAAGAGAGAATGGATGAAGCATTATCTTCCAATGATAAAGAAGGCTTTCGAAAGCTATTTGAGGATTATTTTGAGAGGATCGCCTATAATAACGGCGTTGATATCAGTGATAATGACCTGATATTCTCCAATATCCTCACTGAAGGCGACAAATGGACGATCATTGACTACGAATGGTGTACCGAAAAGAAGATAGAGCCCAGACAGATCGCATTCAGAGCTTTATATTGTTATGTTCTTGAGGATGAGAGAAGAAATCTTCAGGATATAGATGAACTGTTTGAACTTATAGGGGTAACACCCAATGAAGCTGAGTACTTCCGTGAAAAGGAAAAGACTTTCCAGAAGGAGGTAACCGGCAATCATCTTTCGATAGGAGAGATACGGGCTAATATAGGGACTCATGTTCTTAATGCGTCAAAACTGGCTGATAAAAAGCTTAAGGACATACTTGAAGACAGGATACAGCTTTACTACGACAGAGGGAACGGTTTTTCGGAGAAGGATTCCGAATATATTCCCGATGTTTATGTAAGTCCCGGACATATTGTCAAAGATATTGAATTTAAAGGCGATATAAAGGTCCTGAGAATCGATCCTGCAGACGATTTCTGCCTGGTGAAGATAAACGAACTGATTCTTAATGATTTGGACGTTTCAGGTGACAAAAAATTCATACAGAGCAACGGAAAAATGATAAAAACAGGCAATTTTGTGTTCGAAACGCCGGATCCGAACCTTATATTCAGATTAAATGAGGTTTTAATACACGGTGAAAACACTCTGCATATAGATATGGAAGTTATAAGGATCTCCAAGGCTATGGCAGAGAATATTTCATCATCTGTTAAAAGATTATTCTAAATTTCATCCAAAAACGGAGAAAAAGGTAAATGTCAGGCCTGAAAAGCAGTGTTAAAAAACTTGCGGTTGCAAATCAGACAAGAAAATACAAGAAAGAACTAAAGACCAAAAATGTGGACTATAATGCATGGATTATACAGCTTGAGAATAATCAAAAAGATGATTTTCTTATTAAAGATGGAATTCAAAAATGTCTGAAAAATGATTTCAAAAAATTTGTAAATGAAAGTCATTCGAAAGAAAATGACGAAAATCTTGCAAAATCGATTCAATTATGTCAACAAATTGACTTTCTATATAACGAAAACGGGAAAAATTGTCAAACACAATATCTTGTATGTGACCCGATTTTGCTACCACAAGTCAACGAATTCGTAAAAACGCCGGATAATTCCGTAGATTGCGTTATTTTTAAAATTTCTGACGGAAATCTTTCAAAATTTGCCCTCAGAGAAATTTCAGAAATATTTCACAGAAACAAAAGTTTAATCATGATTTATTCCGATGAGGATGTTATAACACCCTCAGGAAAACGCGAAAACCCATGGTTTAAGCCTGATTGGGCGCCTGATGAATTCCTGTCTTTCTTCTATTTTGGCGGCATGGTTGCGATAAATGCAGCCAAACTTCGGAAACTTCAATGTTCGGGGTCAGATGACCTGTATTCATATCTTTATAAGCTGTTGCTCCTTGAGGGGGCTTTCAGGAAGCATAAACTGCATGACAGAAATCCTGCAAATGATCTCGTTGTTCATGTACCCAAGATATTGTATCACTCCTTTATGCCTTCCTATGAGAAAGTAAAGGATATGAAACTGAATTCCGTGATAAGGGAGCGTACAGGACATGCAAAAGTTTCCGTCATAATCCCTTCAAAAGATCATCCGGATATTCTTTTCAGATGTTTAGATTCCCTGATCGAGCTTACGGATACGAAAAATGAGTTCGAATATGAGCTCATAGTGGTCGATAACGGCTCAAATGACGTCAATAAGACTACTATTGAAGGTATCCTGGGCAGTTATAATGCCAGATATATATATGAAAAGAAGGATTTTAACTTTTCTTATATGTGTAATCTCGGGGCAGAGAATGCTGAAGGCGACTATCTTCTCTTCTTAAATGATGATATGGAGATAACGGAACGTGACTGGATGTGGAAGATGCTGCAGAAGGCTGCACTTCCTTATGCCGGAGCCGTTGGAGCAAAACTGATCTACCCGGATTCCGATATGATCCAGCATGCCGGTATCACGAATCTGAGGATAGGACCGGCTCATAAACTGCAGTTCCTTTCCGACAAAGAAGATCATTATTTCGGCAGAAACCGCTATGTTCACGATATGATGGGAGTGACAGGAGCCTGTCTGATGGTCAAAAAGGCGGTTTTTGATGAAGCCGGAGGCTTTGATGAGCATCTTAAGGTCGCTTTTAACGATGTGGACCTCTGTTATACGATATTTGAAAAGGGATATTATAATATAGTAAGGTGTGATGTGCGCCTGTATCATCATGAATCGCTTTCAAGAGGCAATGATTCCGATTCCGATGACAAGATGCAGCGGATGAACAGCGAAAAAGACTATCTTTATGAAAAACATCAGTGGCTTTATGGCTGTGATCCGTTCTATAATATCAACCTTACAACCGATATGTGGGAGTATGAATATGCACCCAAATATCACTATGAAGTTCACCTGGAGCGCGACTGGGCGCGGGTTTCAGAGATAACAGACGTTATAAAAGCGGCCTCCGAAGACAGATGTGTCCGCATTGGTATGGAGTGTGCGATGGACATTTACAAATGGAAATACGGTGTCGAAAAAGGTAAGGTCGACATACCTCTGACAGATGATGATTTGGGTTACTATCTGCAGGGATATACCTTCGTAACAGGCTCAAATAACGCATGTTTCGAAAGGACGCTTTTCCTTGAAAATACGGCATCCGGACGCTGTTATGGGGTTGAGACCGAAATGGAGTTTCGACCGGACATTGCAGGCAACGTTCCGGATCAGTTAAATGTAGATTTAGCAGGATACACTGCCAAGATAAGATCCGATGCACTGCCTCAGGGACACTATCGGTTCGGAATGTACATGAAGGATAAGACATCGAGGCTCCGTCTATACAATATGAGTAACTGGACACTCGACATTTCTTGAATTTACGCTGTTTTAACCAATTCGGTCAATTTTGGGTATCAAATGTTATTAAAAGCGCGGATCCTGGCTATACGGCGCTGCTTGTAATATATCAGATTTCTGGAAGTTCATAAAAGGAGTTCATATGGATTATAAGGAAGAATACGAAAAAGAGCATCTGAGGAACGCAGATCTGGCGGGACGTGTTGCCGAACTTGAAAATACGGTCGATGATCTTAATTTCAAGCTCAACCGCATCAAGTCCAATCCGCTCTGGAAAGCTTCTGCTCCGTTAAGAAAGTGCATGCACTTTACCATCAGGCAGGCCCGCAGGATCAAAAACTGCGGCTCTTTGCGCGGGATCGTATCCAAGATCGAATATAAAAAGAACGAAAAAGAAGCTATGAAGCACTTCGGAACCCTTTCTTTCCCGGATGAGGAGCAAAGGAAGATCGAGGAATCCACTGTTTTTGACGATCCTGTTAAGATAAGTATCCTCGTTCCCTTGTATAATACACCCGAGGAGTTCTTAAGGCAGATGATCGATTCCGTGATGGATCAGACGTATTCCGGCTGGGAACTGTGTCTTGCCGACGGATCCGATGATGATCATAAATATGTTGCTTCGGTAGTTGAAGAATACATCAGGAAAGATACACAGATATGCAAGGACAAAGGGATAAATAACACTCGTATTCTATACCGGAAACTTGCCGAAAACAAGGGGATTTCGGGCAATACCAACGAGTGTCTCACATTAGCAACGGGAGATTATATTGGTCTGTTTGATCACGATGATATCCTTCATCCGAGTGCTCTTTTTGAGTATGTAAAGGTCATAAATGAAAAGGGAGCCGATTACATATACTGTGATGAAACTACTTTTAAATCCGGCAATATAGATAAAATGCTCACAATGCATTTTAAACCCGACTTTGCGATAGATAACCTGAGGGCCAACAACTATATCTGTCATTTCAGTGTGTTTAAAAAGGAACTTCTGGAGGGAGATGATCTGTTCAGAAGTGCATTTGACGGCAGCCAGGACCATGACATGATCTTAAGGCTTACCGATAAGGCCAAATGTATCGTTCATGTTCCGAGACTTTTATATTACTGGAGATGTCATGAAGGATCGGTCGCATCGAATATCGATGCCAAGCCGTACGCGATAAAGGCCGCAAAGGATGCGGTTGCAGACCACCTGATCCGTCACGGGTATGATCATTTCAAGATCACTTCGACCAGAGCCTTTGAAACCATATTCAAGATCAGGTATGAGATAATAGGTACTCCTCTGGTTTCTATCATCATTCCCAACAAGGATCACGTTGATGACCTTAAACGCTGTATCGGATCTATCCTGGAGAAGTCTACATATGACAATTACGAGATCATAGTTGTTGAAAACTCATCTACGGATCCGAAACTGTTCGATTATTATAAAACTCTTGAAAATAACACAAAAATAACAGTCGTAACTTATAAACCGGAAGAGGGAGAAACATTTAATTATTCCAAAGTTAACAACTTCGGAGCGTCATTTGCCAAAGGGGAGCATATCCTGCTTCTTAACAATGACACTGAGGTGATAACCGTAAACTGGATCGAAGAGATGCTTATGTATTCTCAAAGAAGTGATGTTGCCTGTGTCGGAGCAAAGCTTTACTATCCCGACAAGACGATCCAGCATGCAGGCGTAGTGCTGGGACTTGGAGCACACAGGACTGCGGGACATTCGCACTACATGCAGCACCGTGAAAACCTGGGATACATGGGAAGGCTCTGCTATGCCCAGAATGTCAGTGCTGTTACCGGCGCATGCCTTATGGTCAAGAAGTCACTCTTTGATGAGGTTGGCGGACTTGGAGAGGATTTTGCAATATCTCTTAATGATGTGGATTTCTGCATCAGACTGAGGCAGAAAGGCCTTTTGAACGTGTTCACGCCTTTTGCGGAGCTTTATCATTATGAATCGGCTTCACGCGGTTCTGATATGAGCGGAGATAATGCAGAGCGGTATAATAAGGAATCCGAGTACTTCAGGAACAAGTGGAAGGAAGTTCTTGATGCCGGAGATCCGTATTATAATCCGAATTTTTCTCTCGACAGGAGTGATTTTTCGCTGAAGATCCCCGAATGAGCCGTTCATGGCCAGCCTGGCAGATAAATTATGAAATGACACGATATGTTCGTTTAATAAATCACGTATTCGTGGTATTATGATAAGAGGGTGAAAATGATCACCCTCATTGATTTTCGCGATAAAGCTGTCATGCGTGTGTCCACACACATTTGACTGTTAACGCGGAATCGGGCAGGGCCTCCTGCTCGATTTTCAATGAAATGAATAAATGATTGACTACAACAGTCAAACAGTGATACAGGAGGGTTCTTTATGAATTACAAAGAGCAATATGAATCATGGCTTAACGATCCGCATTTTGACGAAGAAACCAAGGCTGAACTTAAGGCGATAGCGTCCGATGAAAAAGAGATCGAGGACAGATTTTACCGTGAACTCGAGTTCGGAACCGGCGGTTTAAGAGGAGTTATAGGAGCCGGAACCAACCGTATGAACATCTATACAGTGCATAAAGCAACCCAGGGACTTGCCAATTATATAATCAAGGCAGGGACCACTGACAAAGGAGTTGTCATCGCATACGACTGCCGCAGGATGGGGCGTGAATTTGCCGATATAGCTGCTACATGCCTTGCCGCAAACGGGATCAAGGCATATGTATTTGATGAACTTCGTCCTACACCCGAGCTTTCATTCGCTGTCCGTGAACTTGGATGTACAGCCGGTATCAACGTTACGGCCAGCCACAACCCTCCGGAATACAACGGATACAAAGTATACTGGGAAGACGGTGCCCAGGTAACGCCTCCTCATGATACCGGGATCATCGGAGAAGTCCAGGCTATCGCTGCTTATTCAGACTGCAGGATCATGACTAAGGATGAAGCTGTTGCTGCAGGCCTCTATGAAGAGATAGGGCCCAGGATAGATGATCGTTATATGGAGGAGCTTAAAAAGCAGATCATCCATCCCGAGATAATAAAGCAGGCAGCAAAGGACCTTAAGATCGTATATACACCTCTTTGCGGAGCCGGAAACAAGCCTACCCGCAGGATACTTTCAGAACTCGGATTCGAGAATCTCTATGTTGTTCCTGAGCAGACAGGTCCTGATCCCGATTTTACGACGCTTGATTATCCGAACCCCGAAGATCCCAAGGCATTTACCTATGCCCTTAATCTTGCCAAAGAAAAGGGTGCGGATATTGTTCTTGCTACCGATCCTGATGCGGATCGTCTCGGAATATACGCATATGATACCGCTTCAGGCGAGTACAAGGCTTTTACCGGTAATATGTCCGGAATGCTGATCGCTGAATATATCCTCAGCGAACGTACAAAGGCCGGCACGATGCCTAAGGATCCCGCCCTTGTATCAACTATAGTCACAACCAACATGGCCCGCTCAATAAGCGCTGATTATGGCCTTAAATTCATAGAAGTCCTTACAGGATTCAAGTACATCGGTGAGCAGATAAAACTCTTTGAACAGAATAATACATATAACTACGTATTCGGCCTTGAAGAGTCATACGGATGTCTGGCCGGAACACATGCCCGCGACAAGGATGCGATAGTTGCGGTTATGTGTCTTTGCGAAGTTGCTGCATTCTGCAAGGTAAACGGTGAAACACTTTATGACAGGATGCTGAAACTCTATGAGAAATACGGATACTACAAAGAGTCACAGTACACGATCACGCTTAAGGGAGTCGAGGGAGCGCGCAAGATCCAGGAGATCATGAACAATCTTCGCTCAGATCCGCCCAGAAAGATCGGAAAGTACAATGTTCTTAAGTTCAGGGATTACAAAGAGGATAAAGCAATAGATTATGCTGACGGATCCGTAACTTCTACCGGCCTTCCTTCATCGAACGTATTGTATTTTGAACTTGAGAATGACTGCTGGTGCTGTGCAAGACCTTCGGGAACCGAGCCCAAGCTTAAGTTTTACATTGGAGTAAAGGGTTCATCTCTTGAAAACGCAGCTGAAATGCTCGACGACCTCACTGAAGCACTTAAAGCAGACGTAAAGACTGACTGATTGAATACAGATATTGTTAAAACGCTGAATTATATAAAGAGAAACGGCCCTGTAAAGACTTATTATGCGATCCGCGAACGATTAAGGGACAAAAAGAGCAATGATTATTCCTTTACGCCAATAGGTGAGGAGGAAAGGCTCGACCAGATACAGGCCGCGCTGTCGATGGATGTCCGGATATCGGTACTTGTTCCGGCATATGAGACTCCGGAAAAATACTTAAGGGAACTCGTTGATTCCGTTATAGCGCAGACATACGGCAAATGGGAACTGGTCATAGCTGATGCCAGCTTTAGCGATCAGGTGAGCAGTGTTATCGGATCTTATCAGGATGAGCGGATAGTGTATGTTCGTCTTAACGGTAATAAAGGAATTTCGGATAATACTAATGAGGGACTTAAGCACTGCACGGGTGATTATGTAGGACTTCTCGATCATGATGATCTGCTGACAAATGATGCTTTATATGAGATGGTATCACGTATCACCAAAGACAGGGCAAGCGGGATTAAAACACAGGTGTTATACTCAAACGAGGACAAAACAAACGCCGACAAAACCACATTTTTCGAAGTTAATATTAAACCTAAATTTAATTTAGATTTGCTCCTTTCAAACAATTATATATGCCATTTTCTTGTTGTCGAATCTTCACTTGCAAATAGGACCTGCTTCAGGAGCGAATATGACGGGGCACAGGATCATGACTATATTTTAAGATGTATATCCGATCTTCAGCGTGAATACGGATCTTCTTATGAAAAATATATAGCCGGCATAGACAAGGTTCTATATCACTGGAGATGTCATGAAGGATCGACTGCGGCTAATCCGAAGAGTAAGGAATATGCTTATGAATCCGGAAGAAGAGCTGTTGAGGATTACCTTAAATCTGCAGGGATCAACGCTGAAGTTACACATTCTGATCATGTCGGCTTCTTTAAGATCAAATATGAGCCTGACATCTTCTCTCAGAGAAAGGATGTATGTGCCCTTGGATGCAGGATCCTTGATAAAAAGGGACGTGTAAAGGATGGTGTATATGACGAGGACGGAAATATAATGTTCCTTGGTCTTGATTCACATGATTCGGGCGGTTATCTTCACAGGGCGGCATGCTCGATGGAAGTGCCATATATATCTGTTCTTGGAATGATACCCGGTAAAGAGGCTTCATCAGTGTTCAATGAACTGCTGGAGCATCAGAAAACGGGAACTGATATAGACTACAGAAAACTTAGCATGGAGTTTTGCAAGATAATGAAGGACCGGGGATACAGATTCCTGTATGATCCCGATACAGTGGTCAAAGGAAAGTGACACCTATTTAATATGGACCGTGACATTATAAGAACAACTGTAGTGATACCCAATTACAATGGGGAGAAATTCATTGATGAATGCTTAAGGAGCGTTTTTTCTTCGGCGGTCAAAGTCAATGTGATCGTTGTTGACAACGGTTCTTCGGATAAGAGTATCAGTATAATAGAGGATAAGCATCCGAGGACGCGTATTATAAGGCTTGATAAGAACACGGGGTTCTGTCATGCGGTAAACGTTGGGATAGACCTTTGCGATACCGAGTTTGTTTACCTGCTAAATAACGATACGGTCATAATGCACGATACGATAAAGCACCTTGAGGAAACTATGGACCGCTTCAAAAATGCGTTCTCAGTCCAGTCCAAGATGCTCAAACTATACGACAGAGCTCACATAGACAGTGCAGGAGACTATTATTCAATACTCGGGTGGGCATTTTCGGCAGGCAGGGATAAGAGCGCTTCATACTATGAGCATGGTGTGAGAAAGGTCTTTTCAGCCTGCGCGGGTGCTGCAATGTACAGGACAAAGGTTCTTAAGGAGACCGGGCTTTTTGACGAAACGCATTTTGCCTACCTTGAGGATGTTGACTTAGGATACAGAGCCCGTATCATGGGGTATTCCAATCTTGTCTGTTTCGACAGCGAGGTGCTTCATGCCGGCTCAGCATTTTCGGGCAGCAGGTACAATGAATTCAAAGCCCTTCACTCGGCCAGAAATTCGGTTTATCTTATATACAAGAATATGCCGGCGGTTCAGGTACTTATAAATCTGCCGTTCATTTTTGCCGGTTTTCTTGTTAAGACTCTCTTCTATATAAAGAAGGGACTTGGTCCTGCATATGTTAACGGGATCATTAACGGACTTAACCTGTGTGTTTCAGGAGAACATAAAGACAAAAAGGTCAGATTCAAGCCTTCGAGGATACTTACATATATTAAGTTGGAGATTGAATTACTCGTTAATCCTATAAGGAAGATCATATGATAAAAGATAATCAAAAGATATTCAACAGACTGCACCTGGTTGTCGATGCGCTTGTAGTAGTGCTGTCGTACCTGCTTGCATGGTATCTGAAGTTTGCGACCGGATTTGCCGATACGGATGTCGCAGTGGGTGTACTTGACCGGAACACGTACTTCAGTGCACTCTACTTCCTAGTTCCGCTGTATATTGTGCTCTATTATATGTTCGGAACATATGCGCCGAAACGTGCGACCATGTTCCGATACGAACTGTTCGGCATTTTAAAGGCCAACACCTTCGGGATAATCATCTTCATGATGTTCCTGTACATGATAGAGCAGTATCATATCTCAAGGCTGATGATCGGATCCTTCTATGTGATAAACATCATCCTGACAGCGCTTGTAAGGTCAATGGTAAGAAGGCTCTTAAAACTCTTCCGCCGCAAGGGATATAACCTTAAATACGTTCTCCTTATCGGATATTCGCGTGCGGCAGAGGAATATATCACAAGGATCAACCAGAATCCCCAGTGGGGATATGTCATAAGGGGTATCCTTGATGATACGGTTCCCAGAGGGACAGTTTATAAAGGCGTCAAGGTCGTTGGAGGAATAGACAACATAAGGTATATCCTTCCCGAGAACAAACTTGATGAGATAGCAATAACACTGGCTCTTAAGGATTACGAGAAACTTGAGAACATAGTTGATATATGTGAAAAGTCCGGAGTACATACAAAGTTTATCCCGGATTACAATTCCCTGGTCCCTTCACACCCCTATACCGAAGATGTACAGGGACTGCCGGTCATCAATATCAGATATGTTCCTCTTAATAATTTCATCAACAGGTTCCTTAAAAGGGCCGTCGATGTTATCGGAGCTACTTTGGGCATAATCATAAGCTCGCCTGTTATGCTGATATGTGCGATATGCGTAAAAGCATCAAGTGAAGGCCCCGTACTTTTCAAACAGGAGAGAGTCGGCCTTAACAATAAGCCTTTCATGATGTATAAATTCAGGACAATGGTGGTTCAGAAAACTACGGATGAAGAAAAGGAATGGACCAAAAAAGACGATAACCGTGTTACAGGTGTAGGTAAATTCTTAAGAAGAACTTCTCTTGATGAACTTCCCCAGCTGTTCAACATTCTTATCGGAGAGATGTCACTTGTCGGACCGAGACCGGAAAGACCGCAGTTTGTTGAAAAGTTCAAAGAGGAAATACCGCGTTACATGATCAAGCACCAGGTAAGACCCGGTCTTACCGGCTGGGCACAGATCAACGGATACAGAGGAGACACCTCGATAAGAAAGAGGATAGAATACGATCTTTTCTATATAGAGAACTGGACCTTCTCGTTTGATATAAAGATCATGCTGCTGACGGTATTCCGCGGCTTCGTGAACAAGAACGCTTATTAACGGGATTTGAACAGTAAAGCATATTGACCATATTGAAATAAATAATTTAGGGTCGCACTTCACAGTGGCGACCCTTTTTCTGTCTGAATGACTGTTTAATTGAGCTTTCCCGATCCTGCTCTTTTAAGTAATAGATGAATATCCGAATCCGTTACAGATGGCATCAACTGCCAGACCCTGCTGACATAAAGGACAGCTGTCGGAACGATAACTTGCATAATCGGGAAGATCTCTTGTTGAATACAGAGATCTGATCGGTATATCCTCTATCTGTGTTGCAACGGAGAATATAGCAGAGATTCCGATCGGAGTACCGCCGTAGAATCTGATGGTTCCGATCGCACTTCTTAATGTATCTCCCGTAGTGGCGGTATCGATAAGCACCAGCACCTTTTTGTTCTTTATCATATGCTGGGTGTTCTCACGGAACATCATCTGACCACCGACATTGTATTCTGGATGTGT
>JAEEGL011452031.1_pt1 | contig 25782 bp, 16 predicted proteins | sample 9134231 | NCBI WGS metagenome assembly JAEEGL01 (sample SAMN16246548, study PRJNA631951) | gut metagenome | biome: gut microbiome; feature: rumen; material: fiber-attached | host: Bos | place: Iran: Karaj | collected 2018-10 | reverse complement strand
TCATTCCGTTTATCTGAGCCCTGTTAAGCTCTTTAAGCCCTCCATCCGGAAGGATCTCATAGGAGACCACTCCCATGTCCGTTATGGAATAAAGAAAGTGTCCGTTATGTGAGACAGTTGCGTAGGAAGCATTGGTGATGGTCATGGCTCCCCTCTCCGTAATTCTGCCCTTTTCAACGTCGACATCGAAGATCCTTATGCCTTTATCATTGTCGTCTCTGGTATAGGTAGATAGATATGCCACATATCTGTCTTTTTCAGCACTCATAGCCTCTCCCTTCATCTTACCCTTTCCGGGAAGCCAACCTTTTTCTGCACCTTTCTAAGGGTCTTTACCGCCGTGGCGGCGGCCCTTTCCGCATTGTTCTTTATAACACCGTCTATATAGGCCTTATCCTTTTCAAGCTCCTTAAACCTGGTCTGAAGCGGCGCCAGCACGGAGACCACCGCTTCGCCGACGGCTTCCTTAAACTCTCCGTAGCCTCTCTGATCAAACTCCTTCTCCACTTCCGAAGGGGCTTTTCCGGTACACCCGCTATAGATATCTATAAGATTCTTTATCCCGGGCTGTTCATCCCTGTAGCGCACCGAGGCCTCCATATCGGTCACGGCGCGTTTGCACTTTCTCCTTATGGTGTCGGCATCATCCATCAGGTAAATGCTGGCGTTCGGGTTCTCATCCGACTTGCTCATCTTTTTGGAAGGATCCTGAAGGCTCATGACCCTGGTCCCCACCTTTCCGATATATGGCTCCGGCACGGTAAACACGTCCCCGTAGACCGCGTTGAATCTCTGGGCTATGTCCCTTGTCAGCTCCAGATGCTGCATCTGATCGGCCCCCACCGGGACCAGGTCAGCCTGATAGAGCAGGATATCCGCCGCCATCAGCACCGGATAGGTAAAGAGCCCGGCATTGATATTATCGGCGTGCCTGGCCGACTTATCCTTAAACTGGGTCATGCGGCTCAGTTCACCCATATAGGTATAGCAGTTCAATATCCATGCCAGCTCCGCATGAGCGGAAACATGCGACTGATAATAGATCACGCTCTTTTCGGGATCGAGCCCTGCGGCTATATAAAGAGTCAGAAGCGCCCTGGCTCTCCTTCTGAGCTCTGCGGGATCCTGCCTTACGGTTATGGAATGCATGTCAACTACCGAATAATAGCATTCATAATCATCCGAAAGGTTTACCCAGTTCTTAAGGGCGCCGAGATAATTTCCAAGGGTCAGATTCCCTGTGGCCTGCATTCCCGAAAACAATACTTTTCTTTCTCCGATCATTTTTAATCCTCCGGACAAACCCTGTGTTTGTCTTATCTGTATCTTTTTTTTCAATATCTGTCATGTCACCGGCAAAGGCGATTCACGCTTTTCTGTTCTGCCCTTCTCAGCCGCCCGGCTCACGGACTTAAGGATCAGTATGGACCGCGGTTCCACGGTGATACTGTCATTCTTTTCCTTAAGGCTCTTTACATATTCCGGTTCGTATTCCTCATCGCTTGAGAGACAGGCCCTCCAGCTCTCTCCCTTCGGAAGCTTGGGAAGGGCAAATTCGTGGCTCTCCCAGTGCATGTTGTAGGCGATGTAGATGAAATCATCATTACTGCCGTCAGGCCTCTTTGCGTATTTTCCGCAGTACATCACTCCGATATGTCTTATATGGTTATAGAGCTTCGGATACCAGGCCTGTTCCGCATGATAGGACAGATCCGGATATCCGCAGGAAAGGGAGTCCATAAACTTAGGCTCGCCCGGCATGTGCACAACGGGATGTCCCTTTCTGAAGGCTATGAGCCCCTTTACATAGGTTAAGAGCTCCCGGGACTGATTAGTATCCTTCCATACCAGCCAGCTGACCTTGTTATCCTGACCATAGGGATTGTTGTTTCCACCCTGGGTGTTCATAAATTCGTCACCCGCCCTGAGCATCGGCACTCCTCTGGCCATAAGCAGCATCGTCATTATATTCTTCATCTGCTTAAGCCTTAAGCTGTTAATGTGCTTCTTCCTGGTGACCCCTTCGACACCGCAGTTCCAGCTGTGATTATAGTCCTCTCCGTCCCTGTTGTCCTCTCCGTTTTCCTCATTATGCTTGTAGTCATAAGAGACCAGGTCGTTTAAGGTAAAGCCCTCATAGCAGGTTATGTAATTAACTCTCCTGAGATCTGCGGGGTTATCTGACTGCAGCCTTATAAAAGAGTTGATCATGTCCTCATCACTCTTTAAAAACCTCCGGGAGACGATCATATATTCGCGGCTGCACAGCGCCGGGAAGCGGTTTACTCTGTTTCCGGCGTTAAAGGCCGCCCACCCTCTGTCAAAGCCGTCATAATAAAGCCTGGTATCGGAAAGGACGTCGTTCGTAAGGATCAGGTCCACAGGAAGGGAGTTTCCCATGAGGAAGAACCCGTCAATATGGTATTCCTTTACCCAGTGCTCAAGGCATGGGGTTATTATGTTCCTGTTTACGCTTTCAGGAAAATAAAAACGCATGACGATCTCTATGCCTGCCTTATGGGCCGCCTTCACCATATCCTTGAATTCCCTGATGAAATCGTCTGCCGAGGAATACTCGGGCTTGGGCAGGAAATAGAACGCTTCCTTAAAACCCCAGAAATTAAGCCTCTCCTGCGCCTGCTTTTCCTCCCCGGAAAAATAGATCACATCTGACCGGACGGGATTCTCGGAATCGAACTCATAAAAGAAATACGAGGGCATGAGCACAAGCTGGTTGATGCCAAGCTCCTTCAGATATCCGAGCTTCTCCGTTATCCCCAGATACGTTCCCCTGTGGGCAACGCCCGAGGAAGGATGCCGGGTAAAGCCCCTTACGTGAAGCTCATAGGCTATGATATCGTTCTGATCGAGCTTGAGCGGTGCATCTCCCTCCCAGTCATAGTCCCTGTCATATACCATTGCCTGATCTATATGGCCTTTTCTCCTTGGTTCTCCCCATTTTCTGAGCTTAAGGACATTTTTGAGATAACAGTCCTTGTATATCCTGCCGTCCTTCTCTATCGAATAATAGATATCCCTGAAAGAGACCGGTTCAATGTATACACTGTATACATTTCCGAAGCAGTGATATTTCAGCATGTCGACCCTTAAAAGGAGCTTTCCGTCAAGGTCATACACGCACAAAAAAAGGGTCCTGCAGCCTGAAGCCGCAAAACAGAAATTGACGCCGTTGCCGCCGATGGCTTGAGCGCCGAATTCGTATGATACACCATTCTGTATACTATATTCCATAATCTGTCTGTGGGAGTAAGGATATAATTATCCCTTCCTCCCGGGACCCTTCCCGGTGAACTAGATCACCTGAGGAAGTATCTCATCCACCTTTCCATGTATACATATTTCAGCGAGGTCATCGCTGAAGTGTTTGTGCAGAGTGATCAGGGCAATATGCTCTCCTTCATAATACTGAAGGAAGGACCTGACCAGGGGATCGTTCATCCTTGTGCCGAGTATGAGCACCATCGACGCGTCCCTGACGGCATCCGCCGCCATTGTCATAAGGTCATTCCTCATCATTTCCCCGCGAAGGAGCACGCGGGGCCTTATGGGAACCTGGCATTCACTGCAGAGCGGTATTCCCTTTGATTCCTTCATGTATTTGAGAGAATAGCCTCTGTAGCATTTGGGGCATTCATTGACCCTTATGCTGCCTCTGATATCTATGATATTAAATATACCTGCCTCATCGGCTAATCCACTGATATTATGTACAATGCAGGCGGAAAGCTTTCCCATTTCCTGCAGCTTTTTTACCGCAAGATAACCGGGCCCCGGAGATGCCTCCCTGTCCAGTATCTCTTTTTTATAAAAATTATAAAACTTCTGCTTTTTTGTAGTATAAAAAGCCGCGGAAAACAGTTCCTCAGGGGACAGGCCGTACTCATCCTCGATCCTGTAGCATTCCTCACTGCTGAAGAGGTTCTTGAGCCCGCATTCGATCTCCATCCCTACCCCGAGCATCGCAACTATGTTATCATTATCCTTGATAAGAGCCCTGAGGCTTTCAATCTTATCACTTTCATCCGGGATAAAGCTCATATTCCCATCCTCCGATTACCTTTAAGGATATATGCTATATTCTATCAGTTTATATTTATTTTTTCAAGGAAGTGTGGTAGTTTATTGATTAGAAAGTTACCATTCACGGATCATGATGGAAATGACGGTCACTGACGGGAGCCTGCTCACAGGCAGTGACCGGCATTTACATTATGAACTGTTCATATCTATAAGGAGGTTTTTGCAAATGTCCGATAAAGACAGGCTTGATGAAGAAGTGGTTGTAACCCTCGAGGTTAATGATGAAACTGAATCTGATGATGATCTTGATGAAGAGATCGATGAGGAAATGCTCGTAACCCTTGAGCTTGATGACGGTACCAGCATAGAATGCGCGGTAATCACGATCTTTGAGATGAACGACAGGGACTACATCGCTCTTCTGCCCCTGGATGAAAAGGGTGCAAGCAAGAACGGCGAGGTCTGGATATACCGCTATCATGAAAACCCTGACGATCCCAACGAGGAGCCGGAGCTGGAATATATCGAGGACGATGAAGAATACGATGCCGCAATCGACGCCTTCGATGAATTTCTGGACAGCGAGGAATATGACGAGCTCTACGAGGATGAATAATGATCCTTACCAATCACGGACGGATCGCGCACCTGCTGCGCGATCCGTCCGTGAACAGCCGGTCAGACTGTCGTCCGCAAGTCATCTGTTACAGGCAAACTGCCTATAACAGATGAGTTACTGATGATCTGATAAAAGCCGGCGGTATGCCTCATAGAACCGCTCCGACACTTCTTTTTTGTTCTGGGGATGCAGCTCGTACCGAAAGCCCAGGTCATAGAGGTCTGTAAGGGCGCTGCAGGGGATCCTTTCAGCCGCCCTTTTCTGGGCAAGCCGTAACTGCTCCCATTCTTCCGTGGCTCTCCCCTCGTCCTCCCCTCCGAAATAAGGAAGGGCGGCAAAAACCGTCAGAAGCCCGGGAGCATCAAAGCATTCCCTTACCGAGGAGACCATCTCCACCATAAGGGCCTCGTATTCGTTGTAATACGCGGAATTTGATTCTCCCTGATAAAACAGCATCGCCTTAAGGGACAGCCGCCTTAAGGGATGGATCATTTTGTTATACATCCCGCAGGGCCTGTATAAAAAGAAGGTGGAATCGAAAAGCTCCGGTGTATCCTCCGAAAAATCCGGATTAAGGTTTACGCCGACCTTTAACTCATATTCACCCTCAAGACCAATCCTTTTATTTCCCAGCTCGATATGATAGGGCATCTGCTCAACAAAGCCCCCGGGGCGCTGAAGAGCCTTCACTCTGACAACAAGGGTGTTTTCCTCCTTTAACAGCCCGGCGGGGATCTCATATCTCCTGGGAGGATAACGATAGGTCGTCTCTCCGATGAACACTCCGTTTATGCAGGTTTCATCCGCATCAACTACTGTTCCCAGACAGAGCCTTGCAGGGGTATCCTTATTCTCCTCAAGATCGCGTTCATCTACCTTAAACCTGAAAAGCAGCCATGCACTTCCCCTCAGCCTTTCGAGCCACGGGTATTTTAATATGCCCTCCCATCGCCCGGGAACAGTGATCGTCGATATCTCTTCTCCCTCCTCAAAAAGGGTGCGCCTGTCCTTATAGCCCTTCTTAAGACCGATATCCTCTCTGTCGAGCTTATCGAGATACTCTTTTGTTCTGATCTCATCGCTTTTTATCCTCTCGCGGATGAAGGCTTCGTCCTTATCCTGTTTTATCACATCCTCCACACAGAACTTGCAGACATGATTGTTACCGCACCGGCAGACCTTCTCCCTTGTCTCTCCTCTTAAAAGGGCCTCCTTCCTAAGACGCTCCGAAAGCGTAAGAAGCCTTTCCTCGGGGATAAGGGCCTCGATCTGGATCCCTCCGCAGGCCGTCTGCAGAAGGCCCACCGGGACCTTATCGTCTGCAGAAACCTGCTCCGCGAAAAAATAACCCAGGGCGGAGAATTCATAAATATTCTCCTGAACCGCCTCCTTCCAGCATCCGCCATATATATCCGAAACCGGGCCCTGAAAGTCATATTCCTTGGGAACCTCAAACAGACGGATCTGAGGATTATGGATGCCTCTTACATATTCCCGGGTAAGATCGAGGGTCCTTCGTACGGGAAGCTCCATATTGGACTGCCCCGCAAGCAGAAAGACATCCCCTGAAAGCACGTCCTCTATCGCCCTTTGCTCCGTATCTGTCTCTATAACTATACGGTAGGGTCCGCCCGGCTCAAGGGCAGGAAGAACAGCCGAAAAATCACCGTTTTCATCGGAGAGGACAGAAGCAGAGCCTGCCTCCTCTTCTCCGTAAAAAGCCGTCACCCTGACTGTTGTTTTCTTTTCCGTTTTACCCCATATTCTGTTGCCGGTACCGCGCTGAAGGACCATATGATCCGATAACAGGGATGATAATTTCATTTAATAAAGCTCCCTTCCTTTTTCGTCCTCTATAAGAGTCTTCCTGTAGAAATAAGAATTGATCACGTCTCTCCACTCCTTAGAATGCTCCTTCTGGTGGGCAAACCTCTTCGATACCCGTAAAAAGGCCTCAGGATCTATAAGTCCCTTAAGCTCGTCCCAGAGAGCTGCCATCTCCCCGACCTCCTCTGCCCCTTCAAAGTGGGTATCATAGATATGCTGGATTATTGTTTTTCCTGAGGAAAGCACATGGTCATAGGGCATTCTGTGGAAGAAAAGCAAAAGCTCCTCAGGCGTCGTTTCGGGCTTTTCATAGAGAGAAGCAAGAGGCTCGGCGTAAAGGGCGGAAAAGCCGGTCCCTTCGGAATTCCTCTCCACACCTATCTCTCTGCAGGTCGCTTTATGATAGGTTCCCCATCTCGAATATTCATATCCGTCGGGATCGGGCCCGTAGTGGACAGACGGAACCACCATCCAGCCTATCCCCAGGGGCGAGGTATACTTCTCATAAGCCCTCCAGGACATCATAAGGATCTTTAATATGTTTGAAACAACCTTTTCGTTGTTTCCGAAGGTAAGCTTTATCCACTCCAAAGCGATATCCTCCGCCGAAAGCCCGGGATCAAAGGACAGCCTTCCGAACCCGTAGAGGTTTGCCGCTGCCAGATCATGGCCTGTCCAGTTTAAGTCATTTCCGGTATTGGTGACCGCGCACATTCCGCTCAAGCTGTAGTTAAAGAGCTTTCCCGATACCACATCCTTAACCCTTGAGCCTTCCCCCTTAACGTGGGTATCAAATTCCAGTACCTCCTTAAACCAGGGGATCAGATAACATACGTGCCTCTGCTGGCCCGTATATTCCTGGGCGATCTGGAATTCGATCATCTGGTTGGTATCCGGCATCCTTCCGAAGAGAGGTGATACCGGTTCCCTGACCTGGAAATCCATGGGGCCGTTTTTGATCTGGAGGATGACGTTATCGTCAAACTGTCCGTTTAGATCGTGGAAATAGTCGTAGGCCGAGCGGGCTCTGTCGGTCTTCAGATCCCGCCAGTCCTGGGTGCAGTTATATACAAAGCAGCGCCAGATGATGATCCCGCCATGGGGTTTAATGGCCCGGGCCAGCATATTTGCGCCCTCCGCCTGGTTTCTTCCGTAGGTAAAGGGTCCGGGCCTTCCTTCCGAATCGGCCTTGACAAGAAAGCCTCCCAGATCAGGGACCGCCTTATATACCTCATCAAACTTCCTCTCCCACCATCCTATGACCCTCTCATCGAGAGGATCTGCGCTCCCTGTCAGAGCGTCCTCGATCGGAGCCGCAAAATTAAGGCTAAGATACAGCCTTATCCCATAGGAGGCAAACAGGGCTGAGAGCTCGCCGACCTTTCCCAGATGCTTCCGATCGATAAGCCGGCAGGCCTCATCCTTCACATTTACGTTGTTTATGACCACCCCGTTATAGCCTAACGAGCATAAAAGCCTCGCGTAGTCTCTCGTCCTTTCGTTTATCACAAGCTCATTCTTCTCAAAGAAGAAGGAATTACCGGAGTAGCCTCTTTCGATGCTTCCGTCCATATTGTCCCAGTGGTTGAGCATACGAAGCCGGTTTTTCGGCTCCTCCTTAAGGTTTATCTCATTTTCCGGATCCAGGCGCTTTAAATTTATAAGCCTGAAAGCCCCGTAAATGAGCCCCCTCTCGCTGCCGGCCTTAAGCTCTATGTACTTCCTGTCGCTTGTTATACAATAGCCCTCGGCATCCACCTCACCCTCACGTATCAGAAGGTGCACCTTATATCCTTCCAAGACCGGGGCTGAGCTCAATTCGCTGATCGCGTTCTCCGTGATCCCAGACGTCGGGATCCTTTCGTCTGATGTCACAACAGCCCCGCTGTTTTCCTTTTTCTTACCAAGCCACAAATCCGTATACATATTCAAATCTCCTGATCGTTAAAATTATCTCTCCGGATAAAAACAAAGGATCTCAGATCAAAGCTGCTTCCCGGAAGGAAAAGAAGGCTGATCTCCTTCTTCCCCCGGATATCAGGCAGCTCGAAATATCGCTCCTCAAAATCCGAAGGGCCCGCAAACTCTATGATCTCCCTATGAGAACCTTCTTCATCGGAAGAAATAAGATGAATAGTGTTATTTAAAAGTGGTGTCCTTCCGGTTATCTTTATTCCGCGGATTCCGTCCTTAAAGTCAAAGCCCGTAAAGGACAGGGTTACATTGTTTCCTATCTCAAGCACCGCCTCTCCCTCGAGCCTGTAGGAATCGCCGTAGATCCGTTTAGCCTCCGAGGCGTGGATCAGCCGGTAAGTGGGATCGTATTTTTCAAATACAAAGCCCTTCATGTGGATCTTATGACTGTGAGTCTCAAAGGCGATATCATGCAGGCCTTTAAGAGGCATTGTCAGAGTGTAGGTCTCCTCCTGATACACATTCCATACCGAGGGTTTTTCATAATAAGCGTTTAAGATGATCTCAGAGCCTTCCTCGTGAGGCCTTCCATCCCAGATCGTAAGCTCTGTTTTTTCGGAATCAAGCTCAAATATGGGGATAGTCACCTTATCGCTACCCTCCTCCTTAAAGTCAACCCCTTTGAAAAGGACCCAGGAATCCATATATCTTGAGGTGGATATCCCTTTTTCATTCCCGTTTCCGATGTCACCGCTTCGCTCGTCACAAAGGGAGGCAAAAACAAACTTATAAGGATCAACGAATTTTCTGCCTATCCCCTCCGCGGTAAAGGAAAGGGTTGAGATACAGGTGACCCGGCCGCTCTCCTCCCGGCAGAGAGCTCTTAACAAAAACCCTCCGTCACAAAGCGCCCTTACCTTTACCCCGTTCTTAACAGGCTCACACACTGCCCGGTTGTCAATGGTCCCCGACTCATTGGTTATCTGATACTCAAGACTGTAACCACGGGCGTTTTCGGGATAAACGCGGACTCCCACCACGATTTCGGCCCTGTCCCTATTCAGGATGAGATCTCCTTTTCCATGCGCGTTACCGGATCCGCCCGGGGTTGAGGGTGCCGGATCTTTGCCGCCTTCGTCGGCAGCCTCATTATAAATATGCCTGATCCCTGATCTATCCGAACCCCCGTACGCCGTTTTTTTGCCGCCTTCGTCGGCAGCTTCCTTACAAATAAGCTCAATCTTTCTGACCGGTATGTCCCGGGTATCGATCTGCGCGGATATCCTTACCCTTCCATTTCTTCCGACTGGCCTTATCATAGCCGAAAGAAGGCCGTTAAAAAGCCTTTTGGAGCTGCCCTTATAGGAATCGGTATCAGTACTGTCACCGTTATCAAGACCCACCAGCTCAGCCGGGCCTTCAACATTTATATTGACCCTGCTCCTTCCGTTTCCGACAAAACGTCCGTTCTTATCAAGCCCTTTGACGGTAACAAACCTTACCCGACTGTCGTTTTCCTCAACCTCAAAGCTGCTTTCCGAAAGAGACAGGCTGCATACGTCTGAAAAGCTCTCCTGAGTATCGCTGGCAACTTCATTTCCTTCCACGTCATAGCCCACTGCCTTTAAACAGCCCGGAGCATATCTCACCCTGAAATGGGCAAGAAAACTGTCCCCGTGTTCGTGATCGATGACTCTTTCCCCGAGCTTTTCACCGTTCAGATAAAGAACTATCCTTTCGGCTGTTGACGCGGCCAGAACATCAATCTCCTGTCCCTCATTAAAATCCCACCAGGGATAAAGATGAACAAAATGTCCGGCTTTTCTGTTCCATACAGACTTAAGCATGTAGTAAACATCCTTTGGAAACAGAGCGGTGTCCAACAATCCGAAATAAGAATTCTTCGTATGATAGGGAGTGGGCTCGCCTATATAGTCGATCCCCGCCCAGATAAACTGCCCCAGGGAAAAATCATGATCCCTCTCAAAGGCAGCGCAGAAGTCCATGCTCTTTGCCCCCCAGCTGGTGCGGCTGTTGCCGAGCGAGGAGCACTGCATATCGTCGTCCGAAAGAAGGGGCCTGTCATAGGGAAAATGATATACTCCCCGCGACATGACAAGGCTTGCGGTCTCCGAGCCGAAAATGCACCAGTCCGGATACATCCGGTGATGCTCCTCATACAGTCCTTCTCCGTAATTATATCCGCAGATCTTAAGCTCCTTAACAGCCTCCCTGGTATTCTCCCAGGCCATGTAATTTGAGCAGAGGGTTATAAAGGCGTTCTCAAGAAAATCATGCCTGCGAATCTCTTTTACGACAAAGGACAGGGTCTCCTTTCCCTCAGGGCCCGCATGAGTATCATAGATCTCATTGCCCGCGGAAAACATGAACAGACTGGGATGGTTCCGATCCCTTCTTACCCAGGAGGCGATGTCTTTTTCCGCCCATTCATCAAAAAACCTTCCGTAATCATAGGGGTTCTTGCTGATCCTCCAGCAGTCAAGGGCCTCGCTCAATACGAGGAGCCCGAGCCTGTCGCAAAGCTCCATCATCTCCGGCGCAAAAACATTATGGCAAAGCCTTACCGCATTGGCTCCCATATCCTTAAGGAGGGAAAGCTGCCTTTTTGCCGCGTCGTACTGAAAAGCGCTTCCGAAGGCTCCGTAATCGCTGTGTATGCAGACACCCTGAAGCTTTAAATGCCTTCCGTTCAGAAAAAGCCCTCTGTCGGGATCAAGCTCTATGCTGCGAAAACCGAAATCCGAGGAAGCGGTATCACAAAGCTCCCCCTCGGAATACAGCTCAGCCCGCATACAATAAAGACCGGGAGCCTCTGTATCCCAAAGGACCGGATCATTATAGTAAAGCTCGGCGCTCCAGTATTCCTCAGCGTTTATGCACTTACAGACCGCCTCCGCGCTGTGTTCATCATCGATGATAAATCTGACCCTGAGCCGATCTTTTTTGCAGACCGCGTGTGTATCCGTCTGTATGAAGGCCTTTACGCTCCAGCCGCTGTCCTGGGGCTTTGCGCTCACATAAAGACTGTCGGGGACGAAACAGTCCTCATCGGAAACAAGGAGCCATACATTTCTCGTGATCCCGGGCCCCGCGTACCATCTGGCGTTAGGACATCGGTAATCGATACTGAGCATAAGCTCATTTTCCCCGTTAACAAGATATTCCGTGGCTTCAAAATAAAAAGAGGTGTAGCCGTTAACCCACCGCATTGCAGGGACGCCGTTAACATATACCGACACATCCATGTAGACGCCGTCAAAGTAAAAGAAATATCTCTTGCCCGGTTTCTGCTCATGGCTGAAGACCTTCCTGTACCAGATCACATGATCCTCATACAGCCCCGAAATATCCTCTATAAGAGCGTCGTGAGGGATACAGGCCCCGGAATAACCTGCCTCATCCCTTCCTGTCTCAGGCTTCAGCGCCTCCTCTTCATACTTGAGTACCTTACAGGTAAACCCGTCGTTAAACAGTATGCTTTCCATTATTCTCCCGCCTTAAGGCTATTCTATAATAAATATAAAGCCAGTAATTTTCCGATCCGAAGAGCGATTCGGAACGTCACGAACAGGTTCTGCCGAAGCGCACGATCTGCCCGGTACACCGAATAATAATTAACTGACATATTTACTTATCTGATCGTCCATACGCTGCGTTATCGTCGGTCGTCGTTGATAGCAGATCGGCACAGACAATGAACGGTGTACACAAAAAGCTCGCGGAGGACACCCCGGAGTCCTTCGAAAGCAGTGCCGGCCGCGCGGTGCCTGTAAGGACATCATCCCGCGCGGCCGTACACATCATGTCACACCGTTCAGTGTATACACACAGTAAAAGAATTTTTATCACTCACTATAATTGCTTTTCCTGCTGTAATGTTTTTCCCTTATCTTATATTGTCGGAGGAATAAACCGCATCCCATTTCTCGGTTCTTTCATCTATGATATCCTGTCCTCCGGCTGAAAGGTAATCTGCCAGGCCCTCTTCCCATACAGTATCAAAATCTGCAGGGGCCGCGCTGACCGATTTGTCATAGATCTGATCTCTCTTGGCTGAAAGCGTATCTCCTACGCCTCCCTCTGCCTCGATATCGCCAACCTGTACGTTGATACCAACTCTGGTATCCGTCTTGGCTATCTTATCGGCGTTGAGCACATCCTCGGGATCCACACCTGCGTAGGTGTGAGCAAGTGAATTCAGGGTAAGCTCTTCGGTCAGAAGGTGCAGACCGTTACAGGTAATGGTATAGTCAATGTTCATACCGGAATTCTGGATAGCGTCACCGGTTGCTGCCATCAGCTCGAAGGAACCGTCATCAAGAACGGTATGGGTTACGCCTTCATCACCGATCTGGAGATACTGGATTGTCTCGGGCTCGGAAATGAAATCAAGGTAGAGCATCGATGCCAGAGGCTCGTCATTGGTGGCCGGGAAGAAGATCTTACGGTCGATGGGGCCGGCAAGGAACTTGTTATGACCGCCGTTCTTGTCCTCGAAGGGATCGATGGCGATAAACTTGGCATCCGGGCCTACAAGCCTGGCAAGATTTGCCTGGATGGAATCCTCTCCGTTTCTGAAAGGATAATCCCAGTTATGGGTGAAGGCTCCAACATAACCGGCCTTCATCATATCGTCCTCTGTGGTGTCGCCCGCTCCGTAGATGGCGAAATCGTTCCACATAAGGCCTTCGTTATACCAGTCGTTAAGAAGCTTGATAGCATCCTTTGTTCCGTTCTCGGTAAGCTTTCTGTCATCAAATCCGTTTACATAATATTCCTTATCCGAAATATCGGGATCCATGAAGGATTCGATCAGGGTAGCTGCTCTCCATCCAACATCATAGGAAACGGAATAAGGGATCAGCTTGTCCGCGTCCGCTCCGAGAAGCTTATCCGCGTTATCCTTGAAGGCGACCAGCATGCTGTGGAACTCTTCCTTAGTAGTAGGCTCAGACAGCCCCAGAGTATCAAGCCAGTCCTTACGGACAAAGGTAAGAACCCTGTTCATGTTGGCAAGCTTTGCCTCAACGGCCCAGGTGGTGCCATCCACAGGATCGGCATCCCAGTACAGGTTAGTCTCGCCGAGCCATCCCCAGAGATTCGGAAGCTCATCCTTATAGCCGTCGATATAAGGCCTTAAGTCCAGCACTCCGCCCATATCCGCATAGGTCTTGATAGTGGGATATGAATAGGTGACGCACACATCCGGCGCAGTCCCACCCGCTAAGAGGTTATTGATCTCATCAACCTCGGTCCAGCGGGGAACGGAAACAAATTCGACCTCAACATTATGCTTTTTGAGCATGCCATCTTTGATGTAATCAGTATAGACGTTATTGGTGGGATCCGATCCGCCGTCATTGCCCCTGTCATAAACCTCTACGGTAATATGTCTGGTCTCGGCAAATTTCCCGTCCGTAAGCTCTGAAGAAGCCTCGGCAGCGGCTGCTTCACTGCTCTCTGCCACGCTCGATGCCGCCTGGCCGGCATCATCCGCGCCCGAGCCTGCGCAGGCGGTAAGCGTAAATACCATCGCACCGGCAAGAACAATTGATAAAATTCTTTTCTTCATCTTTTTCCTCCCTTTAAAAAATTATTTATCGGTAACCGTCCCGAACCGATACATGAAACTGAACGGCTACAGAGTACAGTGTTAATATTTTCTATCCTTATTCCTTTACAGCCCCGACAGTCACGCCGTGAATGAAGTATTTCTGAAGGAAAGGATAGATACAGAGGATGGGGATCGTTGAAAACATGACGATCGCGGCCTTAAGCGATTCGGAAAGCCCCGGCGCGGAGAACCCCTCCTGCGTCGCCACCTCCACCGAATTGATATTATTAAGGATATTATATAATAACAGCTGCAGTGGATAATAGTCCTTGTTCTTCATATACATCAGGGCGTCGGAATAACCGTTCCAGCGGCCCACCGCATAGAAAAGCGCCAGAGTGGCCATAACAGGCTTGGACAGCGGTATGTAGATGCTCCAGAGGATCCTGAAGAAGCTCGCTCCGTCGATCTGGGCTGATTCCCTTAACGAATCAGGGATCCCGTAGAAAAAGCTTCTCATAATTATCATGTTATAAACGCTTAAGCACGCCGGCAGCATCAGCACCAGAGGGTTGTCCAGAAGTCCCAGCTTCTGCATCAGCAGATAGTTGGGAATGGTTCCCGCGTTAAAGAACATTGTTATGGTTATCATTATGTTGATGAACTTCCTGCCCTTAAGGTTCTCAAAAATAAGAGGGTAAGCGCAGAAGGTTGTCATCATAAGAGAAAGCAGGGTGCAGGCAATCGTCAGTATGACCGTGAACACAAAAGCCCGGATATATTTCACATCGGACAGAACGGTCTTATAGGCGTCGAAATTAAGCCCCTTGGGAAGCAGATAGACCTCATGCCTTACAAGATAATCCACTCCCGACAGGGATCTGGACAAAAGGTTTATCATCGGCAAAAGGCAGATCAGGGAGATCAGAACGCAGAGCAGAACAAAAATCGCATCTCCTATCTTTGAAGCACCTGAATGTATCATTCTGTTTTCTTCCATTCCAAGTCACCCCTTCCTTTACCATATTCCTCTGTCGCCAAGCTTTCTGGATAACCAGTTGGCGGCAAGAAGAAAGATCACGTTAACAACGGACTGGAACAGTCCTATCGCCGTTGTCAGCGAGAACTGCAGTCCCTTGATACCCGCTTTATACACATAGGTCGAAATAACCTCGGCATACTCCATAACGAGATTATTCTGAAGCGCGAAGGGACGGTCAAAGCCCGACCCGATGATATTTCCCAGTGCCATGATGAGCAGGACCACTATCGTAGGTCTGATGCCCGGAAGAGTGATATGCCACATTTTCTGAAATCTTCCGGCCCCGTCCACGCTGGCGGCCTCGTAAAGCTCCGGTGAGATGCCGGCGATAGCGGCAAGGTAGATGATCGAATTCCATCCGAAGCTCTGCCAGATCCCGAGTCCGATATAGGTCTTGACCCATGTTTTCCCGTCATTGAGGAAAGGAATGGACTCCCCTCCGAGCTTCTGCACCAGAAGATTTATAAGTCCCGTGGAGGGAGCGAAAAGCTGAAGTGCCAGACCGTAGATTATAACCCAGGAAAGGAAATGAGGCATATATGCGATAGTCTGAACAGTCTTCTTGAATTTTTTCATCCTGAGCTCATTAAGGATCAGGGCGAAGATTATGGGAATCGGAAATCCGAATATCAGATCCTTGATATTCAGAAAGATCGTATTGCGAAGTGCATTAAGAAAATCCTTGTTCTTGAAGGCCTTGATAAAATACTCAAAGCCGTGGTTCTTTGCCCAGGGCATCTCAAAAATACTCTGGACAATACTGTACTTTTTAAACGCGATGATAACATAGGACATCGGCAGATATTTGAATATCAGAAGATACAGTATTGGAAGCAAAAGCAAAAGATATAGCTGATAGTATCTTTTGATATAGTTTTTGTCAAACCGGACGTCCTGAGTTTTCTTTTTCCCCTTGCCTGCCACTTGACCTCCTCCTTTACAGTTTTTTCAGCAAACGGATCCGCTCTCTTCAGATCCGTTACAGGTAACTCCTTGAAACATACGATTTAAACGCAGCCCATATCATCTTTGTTAATTTTATCCAATTATATGCTCCGTTGTCAAGCGAATATATGCAATATGTACAAAACAGCCATTGCCATTCATGATTAATGACGAAGATGACGATAACTGACGGGAGCTTGCTCACAAACAATACCTGTGATTGGTATCCAGCGACATAAAAATAAGACAGGGACTTAAAGCCCCTGCCTCAATTTATTTATTTTGATCTGTTTTACTCCACCAAAAGCAATGCATTTCTGATGCCTGCCGCCATTGCCTCCTTATCTGCGGCCTCAAGCTTATCTGAGACCCTTATGACCATGCTTCCCAGAGCCTGGTGAAGATTCAGCACAGCCTCCTCGGTATCAAGCGCAGTGAACTGATCATTTCTGACCATCGCATCCCCCTCAGAGGAATATACCTCGACGGAACCTCCGCCGTTAATGCCCGATTTGATAATAGCATCTCCCTCAAGGCCCTCCGTCCCAAGCAGAGGAGACGTGAAATATATAGTATACATATAGCCGCCGGGCCGTTGCGGATCTTCCTCCGGTTTTATCTCTTCCGTTATCGGCGCCGTACCCGCCACGTTTTCCACACGTGAAAGCCTGTTCATCACAAACCCCTGATCCGGAGCGGTGATCTGTCTTTTGATAGTATAACTGTTTTCAAGCTCATTCTGCTGCATGAGAAGATCCCCTTCATACCCGGAATAATCCGGAAGGCTCAGGGCTGCCTCTTCCGTTCTTACCTCATTTGCCATATCCCCGAGCTTACCCGTCATATCCTCAAGCATGAGGATTTCATTAAATACCTTTTTTTTGCCGGATTTCGACATATCCGCCGAGGTCGGATAGTTATCGATCCCCTCCTTTGATTCGGGAACAGCCACAATGGCACCGGAAGCCTCATTAATAGTATTGTTAAGCGTGGTCCGTTTATCCTCCTCATACGGGGTCTCACCGCTTTCCGCCACCGCCCGGGCAGAGTCGATGGCAGAGCTTAAGCTGTCATTTGCGTAGACGATCTCGTTTACCCTTGCATTATAGCTCTCCACTGCCATGTTATAATCCTCCACGGCCGAATTGTAAACCTCTGCCGCTTCGGTGTATTTATCATTGACATTTTCCCGCTCACTCTTTGCCCGCAGAATGATCATGATCAGGGAACAGACAGCAAGCACGCCTACTGCGATAAACGCACCTATCATGGCTCCGCCCGGCTTTGATGCTTTTTTGCCTGAGCTGCCCTTTCCCCCCTGATCCCGCATGGACGCTGTTCTTGCTGCGGGCTCATTCTCTTCGTAGGCAGCTGCCGGTCTCCTTGCTGCCTGCCCTTCCTTAACGTTTCCCGAAGCCGCAGGCCTTTTCTTAGCCGGAGATGCGCTTGTGGCAGCAGAAGGCGCCGGCCTCTTTTTTGCCTGTGGCTTTTCGGCATCGGCAGAAGGCCCCGGCCTCTTTTTGGGCTGGGGCTCAGCCTGCCCCGCAGCAGGTCTCGGCCTCTTCTTCAGAGTATAGCCGCAATATGGGCATTTAGCCGCAGAGTCATTTACTGTTTTTCCGCATCTTAGGCACTTAGCCATCTGATCTGTCTCCTTCTTCCGATATACTTCCTGTATTGACCGCGCTGCTTACTTATACCATTTCTCCGCATCCTTCCTGAATTTGTCGAAGGAATTCTTCTCCATGTAGAGCATGTGCCCGGAAGGATAATAGGTAAGCTGCAGGTTATTCTCCCTTTCTTCGCTCAGGAAAATATGGTTATAGGTCCATTCCGTTGCATAGAAGGGCGTTGCGCCGTCATAGTAGCCGCAAAGCGCCCATACCTTTAAGTACGGGTTTATTGACATACAGTTATATATCGTTTCTTCCTGAACAGGTAAACTGTCGCCTTCATAGATCCATGCATAGTTTATATCAATTGAAAACGGTATAAAGGGCCTGTCTGTTTCAAATCCCAGTTCTGAGGTGACGTAATCCAGATAGGTCTCGGCAAGCGCCATATCGGTCAGCCCATCGGAGGGATCGGCAGCGCTGTCTCCGAGATCTCCATCCACAGAAGGACCGGTCATACGTCCGTCATATCTTCCGATCACCAGCTTTTTGTCCTTTAACAGCTCGCGGTTGAATCCATCCACGGTAATTCTGAGATTCTGCTCTAAAACAAAATCCTTTGACACCCCTAAATATCCGGACAGCTTTTCTGCCAGCGCTTCCTTTCTCTCCTTCTGAAGCTTCTTTCCCAAAAACAGTGCGGGCTGAAGTTCCGATTCCACAAAGTCCCGCACCTCATCCAGGTAATCCTCAAGCTCTTTGTCCTGATATTCCTTTGACAGTTTGCCATGATACCAGGCATTGGCAGCAAAGGTGGGCACAAAATTCACATAGGCAAGATCGTTTGCGGCCATGTTCGTGATAGCGTAAAAATCATTGGCACAGGAGATCAGCATCAGGCCGTTAACATACATGTAATACTGCTGTGAAAGATATTCACACACACCTACAGACCTGGTAGTTCCATAGGATTCCCCGGCGATATATTTGGGAGAGCCCCATCTCTTATGCCGGTTGATATACTTACGGATAAAATCCCCTACCGAACGCCTGTCACCATCATAACTGTAGAACTCATTCGTTTCCTCCTCATTAAGAGCCCTGGAGTAACCGGTGCCGACCGGATCGATGAAAACCAGATCTGTCATATCCAGAATGGAGTTTCCGTTATCCACGATCTTGGGCGGAAAGGTTTTGGCAAAGCCATTCTCGTCAATATCCGAGCGTCTGGGGCCCATGCAGCCAAACTGGATATAGAAGTTGCTGAATCCGGGGCCTCCGTTGAAGGCAAAGGTAACGGGACGATCCTTTATGTTCTCCACGTCATCCCTGGTATAAGCCACATAAAAGATCTCACAGTCCACTCCTCCGCTGGTAAGAACCATCGTACCTGTTTCTGCGGTATAGGGAATGGTCTTTCCCTGAATGACCGCGCTGTGTTTCGTTGTTACAATATTATCCTTTGCCGCGGAAGCCTCCGCGGTATTTCCGGCTTTATCCGAAGCTTTTGCATCAGAGGCCGTTTCGGTTGTCTTCGCATCGTTTCCCTCTGCTGCCTGTATCTCTGCCGGCCATGAGCAGAACAATAACCCGGCAACGGTAAGCATAGCAATTATTCTTTTCATTCTTCCTCCTACATGGAATATACTTTGGTCTCGATATCAGTATACCATAACTTTTGTCACAGTATATCCTGTTTTTTTACTTTAGCATAAAGTCCGCCGTTACTGTGTTACCATTCATGCCTTTCATGCCGTGATAGTAATGCTTCCCGGATCTCTGCAATCAAACAGGAGCCCTCCCGTCGCGGGAAGGCTCCTTCCTAACAGTTCGGTCATCTATATTACTACCCTACCACAACCTTATTCTTTCCGGTCCTCTTTGCCTCATAGAGCGCTGCGTCCGCGCGGCTTGCCAGCGGGTCCGGCTCCTCTCCGGTCTGTGCCTGTGCTACGCCAAAGCTCGCCGTAGCCATGCTGAACTCCTTAAACTCCAACGAAGCTATGTCCTTTCTCAGCTTATCCGCGAATTCCGCAGCGGCCCTTTGATCGTAACCGGGCAGCATGATCATGAATTCCTCTCCGCCCCAACGTCCTGAAACGGCATCTGCCCTGAGCTTCTCAACCGATTCCCTGATCAGCGCGGATACCTTCCGAAGCACCTCGTCACCCACCGCGTGACCGTAGGTATCATTTATCTTCTTGAAATTATCCAGATCGATCATAACTAACGTAGTAGCCTGGTCAAGATCCGGATGCAGAAGGTTTTCGTTGATCCGTTCCGTGATCTGTCTCTGGATCTCTCCTCTGTTATACATACTTGTCAGTCTGTCAGTCACCGCAAGGATCGAGAGGGTCCGGTTCGCTTCGACCAGCTCCGCCTTTGCGGTATTGATATAATTTGCCAGACGGTTTACCAGCGACATGGTCGTATCCGGCTGCATTAATTCCTCGGTCTTATCCACGAACTCCTTTTCCATGGGACCGCCTTCACGCATTCCCGCTATCACAAGAGAAAGGTTATGGTGCAGGATATCCTCGTCAACTCCTTTAAGGCGCACAAACTCGCCCGCCGTACAGAAGCCGTAGGTAGGAGCGATCGAATGAAACGGGAGCGTTTCCTTGCTGGCATCCGCGTTATTCCCCCAGAAGGTCTTTCTTCCGAAGCAGTCAAATACCGCTATTACCTCCGGAGAGAAGGAAAAAATATGCTGCGCGCTTGTCTTTACATTCGCCAGTATCGTTTCCGGATCTCCGTAGGTAAGATGCAGCTCACTCCCCTCCGGGATATCCGTGCTCATAGTCAGTGCTCCGTTGTCGTCACAGTAAAGCGCATGCCTGAGCACCACCCTGTCATTCACCGCAACCGCGAAGGGGAACTCCAGCGCATTGTAAAACAGGTTTTCATCATTCGGGATCCTGAGATAATGCTGATAGGTCATAAACGCAGGAGCCCCGTCCAGCTCATAGAGCACCTTATTCTCTGCCTTAGTCACCTTAAGCGGCGCCCCGAGCGGCTTCCACCCCATGACATAGGTATTGGAGATATGAAAATCCGCTCCTCCGTACATCAGAAATACTATGGACCTTTTACTGAACTCTCCGTTTTTTACAAAGGTGAAGGCTTCATGCCTGTTATCCCCGAAGGCTCCGCCGCCGAAGACCGGTACCGACTTCGGAAGATACTGCTTTAAAAGCATGCATACCTTGCGGATGGGAATACTGTCGATCGTCATAATGACCTCGATCGCCTTGACTCCGTCAAATTCCTCAGCCATGGCAGACAGATCCCTCTCGATGCTTTCGGCATCCTTATCCCCGACGATCAGCTGTTTTGTGTGAAAGAAGCTTTCCGCCTGTTCCAGCACCGTGGCTGTGATCGTGATCGGATTTTCGGATACCGAACCCTCAAATATATTGCCGGAAGCAGAAGAGCCTATGTAATCAGCCTCCGGCATCATCTGATCTATGATACCGCAGACCTCCCTTACATCAGCATCCTCCGCCTTATCCGAAAAAATGTGAAAAACGATCTGCTTTTCATTACAGTCTCTGCAGGCCTCTTTCCATTCACCTAATTCGCGGACAAACCGATCCTTGTTTTCATATACTGTCTGAAGCTGTCTCAACTGTACTCCTTTCGAAAGAACCCACCTCTGCGGTGGCAGTTCACTTACCGTAAAACTCTTTCCTTCCGGATCATAACAGTTTAAATATCATTTTCTATATTATACTACTACTTCTTTCGAAATTGTTCAATATTTTATACATTTTGCACAGACTTACCAGTCAAAGCAGGAATGATCGTATAGTGAATCCAACGGAAACCAGTCATCCGCATATTCATCATAATAATACATCTGATCATCATATTCGTCATAATACCAAAGGGTATCCGTTTCCTCGTCATACAGGTAGAGCGTATCATCCTCATACTTATACCAGATATCATCCTCATAGTCATAGAGCCAGTCATCAGAGGCTGCATAACCGTAACCGGCCAGGCCACCCACGGCATGATCATAACCGTATGCGCCTGGACCGCTGCTCATGTTCCAGCCATACTCACTCTCATAATCTCCCCAGCCTCCCCAGCCTTCTTCAAAGCTGTCATAATCATAGTAACTGTCATAGCTGCTTTCAGTAACAAAGTGACTCAGCCACTGAACATATTCCGAATCAATGTCAATATCGAGAAATACGCTCTTCAGCTGTTTGTAGAAGTCCGGATCTCCGTATGGAAGGGATACCGCCAGTCCCGTCAGTTCGTTTTTATCCGAGGTATGCCCGCAATATGCGACTGACGCCTTCAGCGCGGCTGTCAGGTTCTTCGCCTCCCCGCTGCTGTTGTCGATGCTTTCAACCAGCGCCAGGATATCGCTGATGTAATAATCCCGCAATGTCACATTGCTTTGATCCGATCCCCAGAGGCCTTCGAAAAAGCTTTTATTACCACGCCCCTTAGACCGGTGTTTCCTGCTGTAGTTTGTTCCGAGAAGCGCAGCCTCGTTTTTATAAGCATACTTCTTCCAGGCAGCAAACAGGTCATTCACCGTCGCTTCATTATAAAGCCCGATACAGGCAGAGTCCCCGTCAGGACTGTTCTCATTGGCATTTATGGCGGTATCCACGATCTCTTTTCCGAGAATAGGCGTGGACATACCCGGATTTTCCTCAAACTTTCTCATCCATCCGCGATAGCTCCAGCCCAGTCCGGATTCGAAATCCTCCGACAAAAGCGTGTATTTGCAATAAGGAGCCAATGCGTAACAGGTCTCGATACTGGCCATGATGCAGCAGTCCATTCCGATGATATCAAAATGAACATCCTGATGCTCGGAAAAAGCCCGGGACATCTCAGCGATAGTAAGGCTATCCTCCGGATCCTGCCATTCATCATAGCCAAACCCGTATACAGGGCCTCCGCCATGATCCCAGAACAGGAACAGATAACGTTCAGCCGGATAAGCGGATTTACAGAACCCTATGAATTCGGATAATGTCGCGGAGGAAGTACAATCCAGCTGACCAAGATCGTCTCTTATCAGCGAAAGCTCCTCGCCCTCGATCTTCCAGGTCTGCGCGGATTCCCCTGAGATTCCGTAATCCTGCCACTCTCTTGTCCCCATGGTCTGAATGATGACGTTCACATTCTCCCCGATACCGGAGGACAACATTTCGGCAATGTCCCATGTGGCCTCACCGCCCTTTGTTTCAAGATCAGAGCCGTTCATATAGATCATGATGGTGGCGGATCCCGCATCCGTACCGACAGGTACGACTTCTTTGTTTTCCTCCTGTGTACTTAGCCTAAGGTCTTTATCCGCCGTCTCCTCTCCGGTCTCTGCCTCCCCCCTGAGACGCTCTCCGTGCTCCTTTACATCGCATCCCGGAATAAGCAGCAATACAGAAGACAATATGCTCAAAATACAGAAAAACCCGGCTGCTGTTCTCTTCATATCAATTCCTTCCCGAAGCCCTGTCATAGCTATGTTGCTGTAATGTCTCCAAAATAGGTGACAAATGTATTAATATCCACCAAAAAAGTTCCGTAACGATCTTCTGACTTGCGGATCGTCACATTACCGGTAATGGGATTACGCACGTGCTCCACGGCGCCTCCTCCCCAGGGATTTCTGAGTCTTACATAATCGACACCGTTCTTATTCTCGATCACTTTATTCTTACGGTCAAGAAGCACCAGTCCATTCTCCTCTGCATCGATCTTAGGGGGCACCTGTAAAAGCCCCCTGGAATCCGATATCAGATCAAGATATTTAGTCAGCTGCTGCGCTTCATATATTTCCTGCTCATTTTTCTTATTTTTATCAAGTTCACGAAGTCTGTTCTCTGCAAGAGTTCTCATGGTCTTTACCATATATCCCTCAAGAACGGTGAGTCCGTTTATTAAATTCATTTTCAGCAGCTTTGTCCGTACAGGCTCTTCCACTTCAAATCCCTGCAGATTTTTGAGTATCCCTCCGATTTTCATCCCGTCCTTCGCCAGATATGCAGCCCTTTCCGCCGTGACCGAAAGGGCCGCGTAATTATCCATCATGTATATGATCTTATAATGAACGGAATCCACGGGGATCTTTTCCGCGTTTTCAGCATCCTCCCTCAGGATCTTCCTTACAGCATCATCCCCATTTGCAACACATTTCCTATAATATAACGATGCACCCCCCTTACCGTAGGGGGGTGCATGGACGGGAGGCCTCCATTGGGCAGTTGTTGCCTCTTTATATAAAAGCCCCGCCCCGGCATTTACTCATCTTTTGTTCATTTCGTCGGAAAGTCTCTCAATATTGTAGAAATCCGAATAATCCGGAGTCCTCTTTTCAACCGTAGCACCATCCTCCCCGTCAGGTATATCTTTCACGGTGATATACCGGGGCTCACCGTTTGACCGCTTCGGAATAAGATCAACATCAACCTCCACGCCGTTGTCTATGTTCTCCCCGGCAGCATTCAGCATCCGCCCCTTATAGGCGGAAACCCGGTAGGTCATGCCTTCGCCCGTAGTCTGCACCAGGACTGCGCACGTGCCCCCGCCGCTTTGTTCTCCCATGATAAGGTATCCGGCATCCTTCATGACGGAAGGAAAGATGTTTCCGCAGGAAAACGAATTTACGCTTGTCAATACCGCAAACTTCAGGTCATAGGGCTCCTGCTTGTCTTTCTCGTCAAATTTCCTGTCAAAATTAAGATCCGCCTCATAGGTTTCCGATATCTTCTGTCCGGTAAGGCAGTTCTCCATATGAAAAGTAACCTCTCTTTCGCCGGTCACCAGGCAGTAAAGCATCGCAACCTCGTCAATGGATCCGCCTCTGTTGTTTGAACAATCGATCACGAAATTTTTTATTTCGGGATCCGCTTCGGCATCCTTCATGCACTCGTTTATAAGCAGGATATCATCGTTCCTCATGGTCAGCACTGAGGGCTTCGCCCCATTTTCCTTATAGTATTTATCCCACTTTTGAATGTCAAAGCCCATAAAACTGTCTAATACGTAAACTGCCGTATCACCTTCCTTGATATATTTCTCGCCCTTGTAGGCATCATCCCGCAGCTTTGTTCTCTGCTGGTAATAATTATATCTCTCGGAGACTTTGTCGGCCTCAGCCTGGATATTATCAAACAGTGGCTTAAGTTCTTCTGTTATACTGTCCTTTTTCTCAAGTAACTGATCCGTAACTGCATTTGCGAGTGTACCGTAATTGACCTTCGTATGCCCGCCGTCGCCGACAAACAGCTGCAGCTTATCCAGACCCACCAGATATTCTGCATAATTGCGCGATTTTAACAGTTCTATCGTTTTTTCTCCTTCTTCGCCATAATCCATAAGAGCCTGTTCAAGCCCCTTTTCCATGAGCTCGTCATTTAGCGGAGCTTTACCCGGAAGGCCGTAAAAATGGTCAAAGGAAAAGCACAGCTCGCTGTAGGCAAATTGCGCCAGATCCTCCGGTCTGTTCAGATCATCATCAAGCATGGCCATTATCGGAACCGCGTAATCCGGATCAATGTATGCTATATTATCATTATAGCAGGAGTCTATGCAGTTAAAGTAGAAGGTTTCGCCATTGCAGACACTGAAATGATACACAAGATCGGTAAAGATATCCGAAAGGGTGGATTCCGGAAAATAGACATCCCCGTCGTCCCCGAATATGTTTATGCCGTATTTGGAAAAATCAAGCTTAACACTGCCTTCGCCTGAAGCCTGCGTACTCTTAACCCTTACATACGGAATACCGTCTTCATAGGAATCGCTTAGGCCCGCCTGCATAAGACACATGATATTGGCAAAATCCCTAAGGTTTTCGGAGGTCATGATATCCTTTTCGGTATCTACGGCCGCCTCGCCGTGAGAGCTTTTTAAGATGTATTTATTTCCCTCCTTCTTTACGGACATAGGCTTATCATCCTTGTCCAGAGTATCTGCCGTAATGCAGTCATAATACTCCTTAATGCCGATATAGGGCACATGCGGAGCGGCGTCATAAAAACGGACGGTAATGGTTTCATCCGTAAGCTTGCCTTTAAATACGGGAAGTTCCTTTTCCGTAAAGGAGTCCTCCGTTTTCTCAAAGGCAAAGGTTTCTCCCCCGTCGACCGTCACCACTGCGGCCGTAAATGCTGCTATAGCTAAAAGACTCAGTAATTTTATAACTTTTTTCATATGTATCTCTGCTCTCCTTTCATAT
>JAEEGL013466464.1_pt1 | contig 25785 bp, 26 predicted proteins | sample 9134231 | NCBI WGS metagenome assembly JAEEGL01 (sample SAMN16246548, study PRJNA631951) | gut metagenome | biome: gut microbiome; feature: rumen; material: fiber-attached | host: Bos | place: Iran: Karaj | collected 2018-10 | reverse complement strand
ACTGTACCAGTAACTTGTTCTTTAACTGAAGAAAAAGGTGGTAAAGAATATTATCTATCATTTGGAATTCCAGCAGTAGAAAAGACAAAGTAATTAATTAATGAATAAAGACTAGTTTAACCAAATTAGTCTTTTCTTTATAAATTGACTTTTATATGGTTTTATGGTATAATAATCGAGTTTTTTATGGGGGTAATTATGGTAAAAACAAATCCTGATGTTTATGAAGATGAAAATTTCTCTATTCCTGTTACAGAATGGAATAATAGTTTTCAAGAAAAACCAGAAAATAAATCATTGGAAGAAATGTATAATGAACAAAAAAAAGCAGCTGATATACTTCAACCAGCTTTAGAAGGAAGAGAATCTAAATTAAGAGAATTCTTAAATGCATTAGTAAATGGTGATGAAATTAGTCAATTGTTTATTAATAGTGAATTAACAGAAAAAGCTAAAGAAGAACTAATTAAATTACAACAAGCAACTGCTACTAAAAATGTATCAGAAGCTGTAAGGAAATTGGAAGAACTTAACAAGTTAATTAAAGAATCTAAAGAAGTAAGTGATAGATTAGATGAATCAATTTCAAGTAAAAAAGAAGAAGAAGCTAAATTAACTGAAGAAGTTAATAAACTTAAAAAGAAAAAAATGTTTTTAGCTAAATTAGTTAATAATGATTTAGATGTTATAGTTGAATCTATGGATGATTCATTACTTGAACCAGAAAATGATGGCATACTATGGAAAAATGTAGTAGTTGGTTGGAGTTATGGTAACGGATTTGATCGTATTGGTGATTATGCACCAAAAGATTTTGATAAAGCTATTTTAGCTGAAGCAAAAATATTTGCTGATTCTCAAGGTATTACAGAGGAAAAAGCTATGAAACAATTTCTTTATGCATCTCCAGAAATCGAAATTGTTTCTAAATATATAAAAGATAATGAATCTTTATTAAGTAAATTCAATACAATAAAAGAAATGTATGGAAAAACTGAAGGTGGAAGTGAAATCGAAAGATGGTCATTGATTATTAGAGATAAAATTATGCTGCCAGATTATGAAATGCAAAGAGTTGAATCAAAAAGAAAATAAATAGTTAATAATAGGAGGAATGTTTATGCCACATTATCCAGTATATACTCATAGATTTATAAAGCCAGATAATCAAAGTAAGAATACAACAGAAAAAAGTATTCAAGAACAACCAGTAGTAGAAGCGAGGCCAAATATAATTGAAAAAAAAGAAGGTGCTTTAAAAGAATATTTAAATGTGCTAGTAAATGGTGATGAAATTAGTCAATTATTTATTAATAGTGAATTAACAGAAAAAGCTAAAGAAGAACTAATTAAATTACAAGAAGAAGCAGCTAATAGTGCAAAGATAAATATGCAAAACTTAAGAGAATCTATTAGTGAACTACAAAAAGCAAAACAAGAACTAGAGGATATTAAAGCTCGTCTTGAAATGGAAAAACATAGTTTAAATGAAGAAATTGAGACACTAAAAAAGAGAAAAATGTTACTAACTCAAGCAATGATTAGTGATCTTTCTCTTATGAAACAAGCTGTTCAAGATGAATATGATTTTTCTTTATCAAATACTTACTCTTGGAAATGGGATATTAAAGAATGGAAGAACCTTTACGGAAACGTAAATTGGGCAGAAAAACCAGTTTCAGAAATTCCTTTACTTTTTGAAGAAAAATTTAAAGAATATGCCGAAAAGATGAATTGTTCTTTAGAAGAAGCAAAAATGGTATTCTACAATATATGTCCAGGAGTAAAATATGTATTAGATTATATTGAAAATATAAAAGATGAAGAAACTCTAAATAAGCAGTTTAAAGAGATAAGAGATTGTAATCCTGAGCTCCTTAAAAGCTATCAGTCAATATATTATCCTGAATATGAAATTGTAAATACAAAAAGCAAAACCCTTTAATTTAGATATTTAATAAATGTTTTACTAGCAAATGTTAGTGAAACATTTTTATTTGTTGCCAAGTATATATTTATATTTGGTATTTTTTTATTAATATTTAATTCTTTTAAATTACCAAAATTTCTTTTAGCTAAATCAATAATAACAAAACCAATACCTAAACCTATATTAGTAAATTCAGTAATTAATTCTTGAGATACTACTTCCATTTTAGGAATTAGTTTAACATTATTAAGTAATGCAATATAATCAAGTAGTTTTCTACTATTAGATTCTTCTTTTTGTAAGATAAGTGGATAGTTATTTAATTCATCAAATGTAGTAATATTATCACTAAAATACTTTGGATTATAGACAAAACCTTGTTTTAATTCTTTAATCTTTTCAAGAGATAAATTAGTTTCTTTAATATTACTTTCATTAAATATTACAAAGTCTAGTTTACCTAGTTTTAAATCATTAATTAAATTACTTGTTAAATCATTAGTTATATTAATATTAATATTTGGGTAATCTAGATGGAATTTAGACAATGCATCCATAAGTATTAGTTTGGTTAATGTAGTAGAGCAACCAATCTTTATTTCACCTTTGGATAAATCTTTAAATGAAGTAAATTCATGTTCTGCATTATTAATTAATTCAAGTGCACCTTTTACATAGTCATAAAACATTTTACCTTCTTCAGTTAATTCCATTCCCTTGTTACTTCTTAAAAATAATGTTCCACCAATTTGATCTTCTAACTTTTTAATAGATTGTGATATAGCTGGTTGAGAAATATGTAATTCTTCACTAGCTTTAGTCATATGTTTATTTTTAGCTACAACATAAAAAACTCTATATAATTCTAAATCAATATTCATTATAAGCACTCCTTATTGATATTATAACATATATATATTTTACTTATCAATATAATTGTTATAAGATTTAAGTGAAAGGGAGAGATAATATGGATAAAGAGAAATTTTTAAAAATGAGAAAAATAGAAAAGGAAGAAGAAAAGGCTTATTGCCAAGTTGGTTATATTTTTGATTTTTTAAATGATTATGAAGATTATATATATAAATTTAAAAGTGAAGAAGCAAAAAAAGCTATTAAAGATTTAGATGTTGTTCAAGAATTGTTAAGAGGTAAAGGAAAAAGTTTAGGAAAAATATTTAGAGATGAGAGACTTAAATATGAAAAAGTTTGTACTCATGATATTGTTTTCTTTGATGATCGAGAAGGTTATGAAAATGATCCTTGTTTTTGTGCACTATGTCGAAATGATGTTCAAAAAGAAGATTTAAAGGATAACACAATGATTATTGGAGTGCAAGATATATATAATTGTAATTCTCCAGGTCAAGGAAGTCTAGCTTATGAAGTAATTGATTATATGATTGAAAATGATTTAGATTTTACAGAAGAAGAATTTTTTAAAACATATAATATTCTTTTTCCAGAAGGTTTCTATAAACAGTTTAAAGAAAATTATAAAGTGAGGGTAAAGAAATGAAAAAGAAAGAAATATTAGAATTAGTTTTATATCGTAAACATAAAATGGCATCTCGATATGGAAAAAAATGGCATTTTTATGAATATGAAGATAAATTAGCTGATCCATTAAAAAAACTAAGAAGTATTAATGGAATAGAGAAAAAAATAAAAGCTATTGATGCAGAATTTGAACGTTTAAGAAATATAAGAAAAGTTAGTGAAGATTATATTTCTCTTCATGAAAAAGAAGTAGAAAGTATTGAGTGTACTCATCCAATAGTATTTGTTACTTGGGGTTGGGGTGGAAGTAGACACTGTGCCCTTTGTAATAAAAAAATTGATGATACTAAAAACAAAGTAAAACTTATTAGAGAAAAACGAGATTATGATTGTGATGACTTTTGTCCTAAATATCCTCTTGAATTATATGGATTTGAAGATATTTTAGCAGAATATAATCGTTTTTATGAATTACTTGATGAAATGTTAGAAGATTTTGATGATGATGATGAAATTAACTTTATTCAACTATTTAATAAAGGATATGAAGATTATGATGTTGGAACTATTGAAGTAGAAGTAGAAAGAGTTAAAAAGAAAAAGATAGGAGAATAATTATGAATTTTGAAGAAAAAAAACAAGAATTTATTAAATTAAAGAAAGAAGAATTGGAATATTTTAATAATGTAGCTATTACTAGTAGTAAAAGAGAATTAAATGGTAGTGAAAAATTAGATATTTATCGTAAATTACATGATTATAGTAAAAGGATAGATATATTATCTCAAGAACTACATCATGAAGCGGTAATGGAAAGATTAGATAATGAAAATAAGAAAAGAGATAATATTATAGAATTTAATGTTGGTAAAAATTTTTTATCTTCATTAAAAAGTAATAAAGAATGGATTTTAAAACAACTACATATTGATCCAAAAACAATGAACTATGTCTTGCCATATGCATATGGAGGTTATTGGACAATCTGGGAACATTTAGTTTTAAATGGACAAAGGTTATTTGATGAAGATGTTTATTTATCTTGTGGTATTTATGATACAGATGATGATGACTGCACTATTTTTGAAAGTAAATGTGGTGTATATTATGATTTGTTTGGTACATATATATCTCAAGAAGCTATTGCTGCTAGTAAAGTAGCTGAATTTGAAAAAGATAAACTTCTTATTAAATTAGAAAATAGAGTTAATCCATATGAAGTAAAAGAAATATTTGATGAAGAATTAGTTAATGAAGAAAATAAAGATATATATGATTGTGTTAATAGAATTAGAAAAAGAGTTTGTCAATTAAGTTATGAAAGAGATCCTAAAACTAAAGAGAAAGTATTATTAGATAAAATTAATAAACTATATAATAGTGTTAAGGGTAATTATATTAATAAAGAATTATTATATAATGGTGGATTTTTAGAGGTATTTAAAGAAAGTTATAAGTTACCAAATGAAAAAGTAATTGAAAAAGAAAAAGTTATTAAAAATGGTGGCAAAGATTCAGTTATTGTTATTGCAATAACTGAAGATGGAGATTATATTTTATCAGTTCAAACTCGTGTTAAAGATAAATTAATAGTTGAATTTACTTCTGGTTATATTGAAGAAGGAGAAGACGCTATAGAAGCAGCTAAAAGAGAACTTATGGAAGAAACTGGGTATGAATCTAATGACTTATTTATTTTAGATGAAGCAATCACCTCTGGAATAGATAATTCTACTTCATATATTGTTGTAGCTAATGATTGTGTTAAAACCAAGAAAGTTAAAACAGATGGAACAGAGTTAGTAGCTTATGGATTATTTAAAGAGAATGAATTACATTATATTGTTGATAGTAATTTAATGTGTGGTGCAATAAATAAACTTGCATATTATAAATTAGCTAATAATGAGTATCCACAAAAAGTATATAAATTAAATCATTCTAGAAAATATATTAAATTAAATCCTCTTGATACACATTAAAAAAATGATATAATATTCCTTGTGAACGGACATAATACTATTAAAGATAAATTAGGGTGGTAATATGATATATTTAGTAAGACATGGACAAACAGAATGGAATGTAAAAAGAATTATTCAAGGTAAGATGGATATTCCTCTTAATGAAGTAGGAAGAGAACAAGCAAGTATTATAAAAAGTGAATTAGATAAAGAACCAATCGACTTAATTATTTGTTCACCACTTAAAAGAGCAAAAGAAACAGCTGAGATAATTAATGAGGGAAGAAATATTCCTATAATATTTGATGATAGGATTTCTGAACGTAATTTTGGTGAATTTGAAGGAAAAGTTATAAAAGTAGTTGATGGTCATCATTTTTGGGATTACTATATCAATGAACAATTTATGGAAGCTGAATCTATTCAAGAATTCTTTAAAAGAGTATATTCATTTCTTGATGATATTACTATAAAATATTCAAATAAAAATATATTATTAGTTTCACATGGTGGTGTTAGTATTGCAGTTTATTGTTATTACAATAATTCTATTCCAGAAGGTTCTCTTATTCAAGCAGGGTTTGCACTAGGTAATTGTGAGGTTATAAGTTATAATAATAAAGGTAACATTATTTAAAATGTTACTTTTTATTTAATATAATATGTTGTATAATAAATAAGAAATTGTGGTGATTTTATGAATATTTTAGTTGTTAATCCACCTAATAAGCCATTTACTAATACATCAATATTAGCTGAACCACTTGATGTATTACAAATAGCTACTATTATTAAAGAGAAACATAATAATGTTCGTGTACTTGATATGGATGTTAATAGAATGGATAATAATATTAATGATTATCTACTTGATAAAAATATTGTTGTTTTTGTATATGATTATCAACTACCATTACATACATCACATACGATTAATAACATCTTTGAAATTATTAAAAACACCACTAAAGAAACTAAGTTTATTATTATTGGTAAAACATCAACTCATTTCTATGAAGATTTTTTAAATAATGGTATTGATGTAGTTATTAAAGGTATCGCAGATAATATAATTAATCAAGTTATAGATAATGTTTATGATAATAATCTTAAAGATATTTGTAATATCGTATATAAAGATAATAATAATATAGTAGTTACTAATGAAATTAAAGTTAAAAATGAATATAATAAATTACCAATGATAGATCGTAGTTTAATTGATTTAAGTAAATATATGGATACTAGAACAATAATTACATCACGTGGTTGTATTGGTAAATGTAATTTTTGTACAACACCAACATTCTTTGGAATATGGAATGGTAAAGATTCAAAAGAAGTAGTTGATGAAATAGAATATCTTATTAATTATTCAAAAACTAAAAAAATAATCTTTTTAGATGATAATATGACAGTTAATAAAAATAGAATGTATGATATTTGTAATGAAATAGAAAAAAGAAATATTAAGTGTTTATTTGGTTGTTTAAGTAGTATTAATTGTTATGATAAAGATTTATTTAAAAAGATGTATTCAGTAGGTTTTAGATGGGTTCATTTTGGTATAGAATCAGGTAGTACTAGATTACTTAAATTAATGAATAAAGATATGGATTTAGATTATATTAAAAAAGTAATTAATGAAGTTAAAAAAATAGGTTTTAGAGTAAGAAATAGTTTTATCTTAGATTATCCAACATCAACTAAAGAAGATATTGCTTTAACAAGAAAACTTATTAGAGAATTAAAACCACACGAATTAAGAATGCATTATTTAGCTTATCGTGTAGGTACAGTAGTTTTTGAAGAAAATAAAGATATTAATAATAAAACTCAATATATTCATAGTAATCATCCTAATATCCCAAATGATGAATTAACTAATGAAATTAATTTATTAATAGATGATTTAAAGAAAGATGGTTACATCATAATATATGATAATGTTGACTGGAATAAGTTTAATAATTTAGATAAAAATACTAAGTTTGCAACAATGGTTCCAACTAAATATGGGATGTGTTGGTATGAATAGACTTATTGGTATAACTGGCGGAATGTCATCCGGTAAAACTACTTTATGTAAAAAATTATTAAAATTAAATCCTGATTATATTTATATTGATGTTGATGAATTTAGAAGAGATTTGTATTTAAATAAAAACTGTGTTAAAGAATTAAAAGCTATAATTAGTGAATTAAAAGACTATTCAGAAATTAACTCAATAATCCTTAATAAGTTTATTTATAGTAATATAGATTATATGAATAAATATAAAGATTGTTTATATAAATATTTATTTAATTATATAGATAGTTTTAGTAATAAAACAATTATTATTGATTGGGCTTTAATAGTTAATGATAATTTAATTAGTAAGTTTAATAAAATAGTTTATTTAGATATTAATGAAGATATTAGATTATCTAGACTTAATAATAGTGATTTATCTAATGAAGAAATACTTAATAGATTTAAATTACAAAAAATAGAAGATATTTCTAAATATGAAAGTGATAATTTTATGGTGGTTAAAAATATTGATGTTGATAAAATAAATAGTTTTATTAATAAAATGGAATGTAAGTTTACTTTACCAAATAATGAAGGTAAAGCTATATGGGAGATTACTCATAATTGTAATTATGGTTGTTCATATTGTATTTTCTCTTGTAATAATAAAAAAGTAGATGGTGAACTTACTACTATAGAATGTTTTCATGTTATTGATGAATTAGTAAAGAATGGTTTTAAACACTTAAAGATAACTGGTGGCGAACCATTTATTAGACGTGATATTGTAGAGATACTTGATTACGCAAGTAAAAAAATGATTGTTGATGTTTCAACTAATGCATCACTTATTACTCCGGAGATAGTAGATAAACTTAATAAAATTAAATTAAAGATGATTCATGTTAGTTTAGATGGTAATAAAGAAGAACATGAGTCAGTTAGAGGTAAATTAACTTATGATAGAACTATAAAGGGGTTAAATGCATTAAAAAGCTCTAAAAACAAAGTTAGAATTGGTTCAGTAATTCATGTTAATAATCAAGATAATTTAGAAAACTTAGTTAAAAAATCTATTCCTTTTGCTAATGAAATTATCTTTTCAATTATGGAACCTGTTGATGGACAAAGTAAAGAGTTAATGAAAACTAAATCAAATGAAAAGTTGATTAATGAAATAGATAAAATTAAAGATAAATATCAAGATAAAATAACTATTAACTATAATTTTGGTAAACAACCAATTTATATAAAGAGATGTCCAGCTGGTGATAAATTCTTATATATTAATAATATGGGATTTGTTAGTCCATGTCCTTGGGTATATGAAAATAATAAAAACTGTATTTCTAAAATATCTCTTCGAGATAATAGTTTATCGAATGTTCTTAAAGATAAAAATATTAGTTATTTTTTAGATAAGAAAATAGATGGTGTTTGTTATGGAAAGATTTAATAGTATCTATACATTTACAACTGAAAATATTGCTGGTTATATGAATGAATTAGATTTAACTAATAAAAGTGTTATTACAGTAACTGGTTCAAGTGATCATATAATTAATTGTATTTTAAAAGGTTGTACTATTATTAAAACATTTGATATTAATCCATTAACTAAATACTATATGGATTTAAAACTATCAGCTATTAAAGAGTTAAGTTATCAAGAGTTTTTAGATTTTCTATTATTTGATACTGATAAATCATTTTCATATGATATTATTCATAAATTAAATATGGATTGTGATAGTAAAAAGTTTTGGTTAAATGAACTAGAAAAGAATAATAATGATGGTAAAAAACTTAAAGAATCTGGTTTGTTTAATTTAAAATATTTTGATTATCAAAATAAAATAGATAATAATTTATATCTAAATAAAGAAAACTATGATATAATAAAAGAAAGATTAGGGATGTTAAAGATAAGCTTTATCAAATCTGATTTAAAAGACTTAGTTATTGATTGTAATTATGATTATATGTTTTTATCTAATATTTCTGATTATTTAGAATATATATTTCATGATAATTATCTTAGTAAGTACAAAAAGTTAATATTTAGTTTTCTTAAAAATGTTAAGGTAATTTATTTTGCATATGTGTATGATATTAATAATGGAAATAGAAGTATGATTGATGATTTAGAATTAGTAAAGAAAGTCTTTGGTAAAATAACAATTAAAGTATTTAAAAGTGCACTAATTAATTGTGATACACAAGATGGTGTATTAATAAAGGAGGAAAAATAATATGGAAAGTAGATATGGAAGTGGATATGAAAGTAGAAGAAGAAGAAGCACTCCAACCCCACCTGTAAGAAGAAGTTATGAAAGTCATGGAGAAAGTCGTGGAAGTAGTGTTCTTACATACGAAGAATGGAAGCGTACTAACCCTCCAATTGTTGTTGGTGGATTAAGTAGTGAAGGTGAGATGCGCCGTGGATATGAAGAATGGCTAATCGAACAACGTGGTGGAAGAGTAGATAGAAGCGTTCGTAGTAATGAATCAAGAATAGATTCAAAATCAACTTCATATTATACTCCTGAATTAACTCAGGAAGAGAAAAATAAAAAATACTTTGCTGAAATCGACAAATTAATTGAAGATTTAGAAAAGGATATGAAAGAAACAAATGTTACTAGTGCAAGTGTAAAAGCAGTAATGGATGAGAGACAACAAAAAATACAAGTATTGAGGGACTTAGTAGCTGGTGCAAGAAAAGCTGAAGAAGAAAGAATCTTAGTTGAAAAGAAGAAAGAAGAAAATGAAAAACTTGATGAAGCAATTCTGCGTTTAACAAAGGAATATAAACCACAATGATAAACATATATAAAGATTTACATACCAATCAGAAAATTTTTATATATGAAATGCTAAAAAGGGGAATAGATGTAGAAGTAATTGATCCTGAACGAGAAATAATAAAATCTTCCTATAAAGGACATGATGAAATAATATGTGATCGTGATTCATCAATTATGCCATATAATGTATCAATATTAGCGGGAGATAAAGGCTTTACCAAGAAGAATTTAATGGAAAATGGTATATCAGTTCCATTAGGTGAGACATTCTTAGCTAAAGATATTGAGTTTATTAAAAAAGCTTTTAAAGTATTAAATTGTCCAGTTGTAATTAAACCAGTATTTGGATCACATGGATTTGATGTTCATACTAATTTAAAAACTTGTGAAGAGGTAGAAGAGGCAGTTAATGATATTATTAGAAATCGTGGAGATTATACAAAAATAATTATTGAAGAATACTATGAAGGTTCTGAATATCGTGTTTTTGTAACAAAGAATAAAGATTATGCAGTCTTACTTCGTGATCCAGCTTATGTATATGGAGATGGAGTTAATACTATTGAAGAATTAATTAATAAAGAAAATTATAATAGAATGAATCCTCGGGTTAATGCGTTATGTGAAATATTAGTCGATGAAGAATTAATAAAATATATCTCTAAAAAAGGATTATCACTAAGTAGTATTCCTAAAAAAGGAGAAAAAGTTTATTTAAGACCAAATTCTAATGTAGCCATGGGAGGAGTTTGTGAAGATTATACAGATAGAGTTCACCCAAGTGTTATTGATATTTGTTTAAAAGTGTTAAAAGTTTTCCCAGGATTACCTTATGTTGGCGTTGACTTCATGACTAATTCAATTGAAGAACCCCAAAATGATGATAGTTATCGTATAATAGAAATTAATACTGTGCCTGGTATACATATGCATTTTAGACCAGCCATAGGTAAATCAAGAAATATTGCAAAATATATTGTTGATATGATATATCCAGAAACAGTTGGTGATTATGATGAAGAACCTATTGAAAGAATCTAAGGCATATTACGAAAATAATTATTATTATGAATTATTTAGTATTGCTGAAGATTCTTTAAATTTAGTATCAAATTATTTAAATCTAATTAGTAAAGAAAAAATAATATTAGATGCAGGTTGTGGAACTGGTAAGTTTTTAAATATATTAGAGACTAATGGTAAAGAATATGTTGGTATTGATTTATCAAAAGATCAACTTAAAAAAGCAAAAGCTAAATCTAAAAAAGATAATTCATTATTTATTGAATCAAACTTATCTAATATTAATTTAGAAGATAATAAATTTGATTTAATAGTATCTTCTTGGGTATTAGGTACAATAACTGATATTAGTGAAAGAAATAAATGTTTAAGTGAATTAAAAAGAGTTTTAAAACCAGGTGGTATTATAATACTTATTGAAAATGACTTAAATAGTGAATTTGAAGTATTAAGAAATAGACATTTAGATAATAGAACTTTGGATTATAATAACTGGATTTTAGCTAATGGATTTATAGTTGATAAAAGAATTGATACATGTTTTATGTTTAATACCTTGGAAGAAGCAGTAAAATGTTTTGATGTAATATATGGAAATGATGTATCTAGTAAAATAAAAGATAAAAGAATTGGACATAAAGTAATAATATTTAAATATAAAAAATAGACTATTTTGTAGTCTTTTTTTAACATATATAGTATAATTAATATAGTAGGAGAGTATATAATGGATGTAGATAGTGATTATGTAACAATAAATACAGATAATGGTCCAAAACAAGCTGAACTTGTAAGTAAATTTAAAATTCCAAATTTAGGTGATTATGTAATATATAAACTAGATGATGAATTTTATGGTGCTAAATATAAAATTGATGGTGATAACACAACATTAATTACTGATTTATCTCTTCAAGAACAAAAAGCTCTTAATGAAGTATTTGAGCAATTGGAGGTAAAATAATGTTAAAGTTTGATAAGAGCCATAAATCAATTGATGGTAATATAGATAAGAAAAAGGGAGCTATATCAGTAAAAAAGATAGTTGCTCTTGGTTTTGCAGTACTTGGATTAATTTTCTTTAGTGGTTGTGCTAAAGATGTACCATGTGATATAGAAGGAGTTCATGCACACCTTTATGTAGGTTCAGATCACTTTTCTAGATATATCATTAGTGAAAAAGATTCAGTATCTTGGTTAAGAAGACAAGATGAGTATATTTTTGTAAAAGATGAAGAAGAAGTAAAAAAATTAAATTTCCTTAACCGTGAAGGCTTATTTCTTATTGAAGATAATAAAGAAGCAATTGAAGAAAAAAATGAATTATGTAAATATTATGTTGAATATGAATACCGATATCCAACTCGTAAATTTAAATATGAACGTATGTATATCGATGGAGAATATCATTTAGTTGGAAGATGGGTAGATGATACTGATACTGATTATACGACTGATGTACACAAAGCAAATTTAACTGGCAATAGAAGATTAACATATCCAACGTATGAAGCTTATAAAATAGTACAAGATGAAGAGGGTAGATATAAAGCAGTTAGAAGTGATACATATAATGATTTTAATGAAATACCTTCAGAATTTAATTATATAAAATCAAATTACGTTTCAATTAATAGATCTTATCATCCATATATAATTGATAAATATATAGATGAACAAGTTGCAAAAGCAGCAGCAATAATTGAAGCACAAGGCGGAATGACACATTAAAAAGACTTATAGTCTTTTTTTGAAAGGAGATATTATGCACAGAAATACTTATGTTGAAGTTAATTTAAGTAATTTGGAATATAATGTTAAAACACTAATTAATAGGTATTCTGATTATAAATATTATTTTGGTGTTGTTAAAGCAGATTGTTATGGACATGGTATTAAGTGTGTTAAATCAATAATATCTGCCGGTTGTAATTATTTAGCTGTAGCAACTCTAGATGAAGCTTTAGAAATAAGACAAAAATTTAAAAATATTCCAATACTATGTTTAGGTATTATTAATGTTAAATATCTTTCTATATGTAAAAAGAATAATATTACTATTACAATAAGTAATTTGGATTATTTAAAAGATGTTAATGTTACTAATTTAAAAGTACATATTAAAATTAATACTGGGATGAATAGATTAGGTGTTAATAATAAAGATGATTTTAACAAAATATATAATTTAATTAAAGAAAAGAAACTAGAATTAGAAGGAATATATACTCATATATATAATGCAACTAATAAAGAAGATACTATTAATCAATATAATAAGTTTGAAAATATTACTAGTGATATTGATCTAAAAACTATTCCAATTGTTCATATAGGAGCTAGTGAAGTAACAGAATTTTATCCAAAAAAACCATATGCTAATGGTTGTAGATTAGGAATATCAATGTATGGATTAGTTGATTATCAAAATGTTTTATTTAAACCAACATTTAGTTTATATAGTGAAGTAGTCCAAATTAATGAAGTAAATGATGGTATAGTTGGTTATAATGGTAATTATAAGGTTAATGGTAACGAAAGAATAGCTGTTGTTCCTATTGGTTATGCAGATGGAATTATAAGAAAGAATACAGGTAGGAAAGTTTATATAAATAATAAAGAATATAAAATAGTTGGTAATATATGTATGGATATGTTATTTATTAAAGTTGATGATAGTGTAGAAGTAGGAGATAAAGTAACTATTATTAAAGATATCAATCATATTAAAGAAATAGCAAATCATTTAGATACAATTACTTACGAAGTGTTATGCTCAATAGGTAAAAGAGTTCCAAGAATATATATTAAATAAATAAAATATGATATAATGATTATAGTAGGAGTAGATATGGATAATCGAATAATAGAAATAAAAGTAGAAAATGATGATAATTTAGAGAGTATTGTCTATAAATTATTAACTTACAAAGCACAAGGTAAGCAAGCTTATTGCGTATTTAATGGTGTAAGACTTAATTCTAATACTGTTACAATGGAGTCAGCATATAGAGAAGTAATAGGTAAAACAAAAGAAGAACTAGATAAAATTAAACAAGAAGCACTTTCAAAAAAAGATGCTATAACTAAAGATCTTTTTAATGAGAAAGAAGAAATAGCAGTAAGAAAAGGATTATTGGAAGGTGAAATAAACGATATAAAAAGAACTTGTGCAAAAGTTGTTCAAGGATTTATGACTGGTGAAGAAGGAGACAAATATTTAAAAGAAAACTATGGTTTAGTATGGGGTATTTATTCATATAATGGACTTGCTACTTTGAAATTTGCTGATGGTAGGATATTACGTTTTTCTGATCTAATGAATGTAAATACTGATGAAATTGAAGAAGACTTAGAAGATGAATTACTAGAAGAAGATGATATTATTATAAAAAAATAAAGATGATTAATCATCTTTTTTTGTGTGAAAATAAAAAAACTTAATCCCGTAGAATTAAGCTTTATTTATAAAATGGAGCGGATGATGGGAATCGAACCCACATGGTCAGCTTGGAAGGCTGAAGTTCTACCACTAAACTACATCCGCAAAAAGTAGACATATATAAGTATATCAAAAATATTATTAATGTCAATCTTTTTTTTAAATTAATTTAGATATTTATGATTCATTGGTAATTTAATAAAATATAAAATTATTTTTCTTTTTTCTTTTTTATAGTATAATAATTTTGGTGAATTATGAAAAAAGTAGTTAAGTTAGTATTTATATTAATTATTCTTTTTACATATAATGTATTTGCTAGCTCTGGTCCAATAAAACAAAATAGTATTATTGAATGTAATGGTAAATACTATGGTAATCATGGAAATCCTTTGCATTGGCACGAAGTATCTAAGAAAGATGATAAATGGGTTAGTGTTTCAAAAGAAACAGAAATACCTGCTTGTTATATTAAACCAGTTAATGAAATGGAAAAAGTAAGTGTTTATAAATGTAGTGATGGTGATACGGCTAGATTCTTAATAAAAGGTGTTGAAAAGAAAGTAAGATTTTTAGCTATTGATACACCTGAAGTTGATAAGAATGAACCATATAGTAAGGAAGCTCGTGATTATACTTGTAATGCCCTTAAAAATGCTAATGAGATTTATCTTGAATATGATAGTAATAGTGATAGAGAAGATAAATATGGTAGAGTCCTTGCTTTTGTACATGTAGATGGTGTATTACTAGAAAAAGGATTAGTAGAACGTGGTTATGCCAAAGTAGCTTATATTTATGGTGATTATGCTCATGTAGATGAATTAAGACAAGCAGAAGAAAGAGCTAAAGCAAATAACCTAGGAATATGGGAAGAAATAGTTTTAGGGGAAGAAAAAGAAGAAAATAAAACAGAATCTGAAGAAAGTATTATTCTAGTAATAATTAATAAGATTATTGCAATAATTAGATTATTAATTGATTTATTTATTAAATAATGAGGTAAGTATGAGAAATAGAAAAAAGAAAAAGAACAATTACAAACTAGTTAACATTATTATTTCTATTGGTATTATATTTTTGATAGCTTCACTTGTGATTATGCTTCTTAATAATAAAAAGATAGATAATCATATAGTTGATATTAATTATGAAAAATATAGTGAGTTAATTAGTAAAGATGAATATAGTATTATTTTATTAACATCACCAACATGTACACATTGTAATGATTATAAACCATATGTTAACTATGTTTGTGATGATAATAATTTAGTTGTTTATAACTTAAATATTAATGAATTAAGTTATGAAGAGTATATGGAAATACATGATATGTATAGTGCAACAGTAGATAATTATATTAATGGTAATCCTAGTATTTTAACACCAACAACAGTTATTACTAAAAATGGTGAAGAAGTAGTTTCAATCTCTGGTAATCTTGGTTATAGAGGATTGGTAGATTTATTAAAACAAAATGGAATAATAAAAAAGTGATTTGTTAATCACTTTTTTTTATCCATTATTATCAGTTGATTCATGTGGTGTTGTCTGTGGAGTTGACTGAGGTGTTGACTCAGGTGTAGGTGCAGGTTTTTCTTTTACAATAATTGTATTAGATACTGTACCTGAATAAGTACCATGAGAAACACTATAAGTAACTTTATAAGTATTAGGACTACCACTTGAAATATATGTTACTTGATTACCATTCTTATCAGTAATTTTAATATTATTTATTCTTGCATATGTTGTTATATCAACATTATCTGTATATACTTTAACAATAGAACCATCATAAAGTGTATGACTAATTTCTTCACCAACGTAATATGTTTTACTTGAAGGGTCAGCTGTTAGTTTATATACTTTTTCTTTATATGTATAAGTAGCTAAATCACTAATTGAATCATTAGTATCTTTATATCCAGCTCTTACTCCATATGTTCCATAATATGAAGACATATTACTGAATGTATAACTTGTATTTTGTGTGAAGTATAATTTCTCACCATTGAAGTATACATAATAACCAAATACACCATTTTCAACATAACCAGGATCAGCTACACCAGACCAACTAAATGTTGCATATGTACCACCATCAGCAACTGAAAGATTACCAGGAGTTCCAACAGCTAAGTATTTTGTTGATACTTCAGTTGGCTCTGTACCTTTCTTCCATAACTCGGTAATTAATTGATCGCTTGGTGTACTACTACTTGGTAGTTTAGCTGGATTAGATCCTTTTTCTACTGTAACCGATACGACTGAACTTGGTCGTTTGAAATCTTTACCATCATGTTTGAAACATACTTTACCAGCTTGACTTAATAATTGGAATCTTCGATTACCATCATAAGAGAAGTGTAAGTAATGTTTCTTATCTAGTTTTGCATATCCTACCCAAACACCAATAACTACATTATGTGTATAACCTATAATCCAGAAGTCACGAACTGTACTACTAGATAATCCACGTTTTCTAATTGTTGCTGAATCAACATTGGTTGTACCAGTTTTAGCAGCTATTTTATCATTTGGTAAATCAGATTTAACTTTACGAGATGAATAACTTAAATTTAATACTCCTTTAAGTACATCAGTAATCATATAAGCTGTTGAATCACTTAATACTTTAACTTTTGGTGAAGAGTATTCAAGTGTTTTATTATCTTCACGGAATACTATTTTATTTACTGAATAAGGTTCATAATAATATCCACCGTTACTAAATACCTGATAAGCTCCAGCCATTGATAGTGGGTTAGAACCAGTAAATGCTCCAATAGCATGAGCTTCGTGAATTGTTCCATTACTAATCTCTGGTGTAATACCAACTGATGTTACAAAGTCAACAATCTTTTTATTATCAACTTGTTGGAAAGCTTTAAGGGCTGGAATATTTCTTGAATTAGATAGGGCAGTTCTTAAAGTAATTATTCCCTTATAAGCATTATCAACGTTATGAATTGGTTTACCATTTGAATATGTATATGGTTTATCATCAAACAATTGATATGTTGACCAGTTATTATATTCTATACCAGGTCCATAATCGAATAGTGGTTTAGCTGTAGAACCAATTTGTCTTTGACTCTTTTCATCGAATGTTGCATAACTAAAGCTTTTAGCACCACTTCTATTTCTTCCTGCTCCAATGGCAATTATCTTACCACTTGTAGAATCAACTGCTGCAATACCAGCTTGCATATCAGAATCTTTCCACTTGTAAGATGTTTTTCCAGCATATATTTTATTAATACCATCTTGACTTGATCTAATCATATTTGTGTATACAAGCATTGGCGTAGTATATGGATCAACACCATATCTATTCATTACTTCATTACATACTAAATCAATATATCCTTGATATTCATTAACTGGTTTAGCTGTATCAGTTAATAAACTTTCAATTGGAATACTAGCAGCAATCTTTCTTTCTTCAGCAGTAATATATCCATGTCTTTCCATTAGATATAAAACTGTATTACGACGTTTTTCTGCTGCTTGTGGTTTATTAAATGGATTATATGATGTTGGAGCTTGATACATACCAACAATAATAGCTGCTTCTGTAATAGTTAAATCTTTAGCTTCTTTATTAAAGAAATAACGACTAGCTTCTTGTACACCATATATTGTTCCACTTAAGTTATGATTGTTAGCATAAAACTCAATTATTTGCTCTTTAGTATAATTCTTTTCAATTTGGAAAATAGAGATATAAATATCTGTAAACTTACGTACTATACCTTTAAATCCTGTTGCATCTTTACTAGTGAATGTATTTTTAGATAACTGCATGGTTAATGTTGAACCACCACCAGAATCTCCTTGACCAACAGCTTGACCAAGTGCAGCTTTAACGAAACGCATTAAGTCAAATCCATTATGTTGGAAGAATCTTGAATCCTCAGTAGCAATTAATGCATCAACAAATGATTCAGATAATTGATCATATTCAATATTTTCACGTAACTCTAGTCCTAATTTAGCATATTCTCTTCCTTGACTATCATACATTATAGTAGATTCTTTTTCTTTTAATAACTCTTGCTTAAAATCAGGTGCGTTTTTAACGACATAATAGATAAACCAACAACCAGCAAGTAGTGCAACTATTATTCCTAAAAGAACTAGTATTATGATAATCTTTAAAACTATTCTTTTCTTACTCTTAGTCTTTGGTTTATCAAGAATTCTACCAATTAGCCATACAAATAGGAATCCAGCAGCTATTACAGCACCACCAATTAATCCTCCAAATAGTAAGTATCCAATTAAGAAGAATACTCCCAATAATCCTAAACAAACTAATAAACTCATAAAACCAGGTCTAATTCTTAATTTAGTTTCACCTTTAGGTACAACACTAGATCTATTTACTTTGTATGATACTTTCTTTTTATCATCAAAGTGTTTAACAGGTACTTTGTGTTGTTGTCTTCTGTTTTTTCTTTCTTTTGTTTCTTTACTCATTTATACCTCCAATTTATCTATTATTTCTAAATAGTCAACTCTAGGATAATATTTATCTTTTATTAGGTATCCATGTTCCTCAAAGTAATTAACTGGAATAGTTGACTTTTTATTATTATCAATAAACATTAAGAAATCTTTTGCCATTAATAAGTAAGTTTTATTTAAAGTAGTAAAACGAACTATTAAAAAACAAATACCATTTTCTTTGTTTATGTTTCTAATATGTTCTATTTGATGTTTATGAATGTTATTAAGTGGAAATCCATTTTTATTAGTAGTTTCTTTAGCTTCGAAATCAATATATTTTCCATGATATATTCCATTATAGTCAGTAGTTGATGGCTTTTCAAAATAAGCTTCTTCTATTTTACCATTTTTATAATCAACTTTTACTAACTTAATAGGTGTTGGTTTTTTATAAATATAAGCGATTTCTTTATTGACATAATAATCATTTGTATTATTAATATCACTCTCTAAATTCATACCAAGATTTTTATAATTTCTTGTTTTAACTTGATTTATAAAAGTCTTTTTAACTCCACTTGGATAATTCACATAATCACCTTATTAAATTATACTATACTATAATATTTTTTTCTACTTATTTTATAAAAAAATATGATTTTGTAAATTAATTCACAAAGTAATTGACAGAAAATTGATTAGACTTTAAAATAAGTATAGATGTTATGTTTTATATTATTTATTTATAGACATAGTGCTGAACCATGGTATTGTGGGGATTGCTAATAGATTAGAAAAATACTAGAAGGAGAGAAATGGATAAAACACTACTTTCCATTTTGCTTTCCGTTGGTGGAATAATTGTCGGTATAGTTATCATGTTTTTAATCAATTATTTCAAAGGTAGTAATGCAAATAGAAAAGCAGATTCTATACTTGAAAAAGCTCGTAAAGAAGCTGAAAAAAATAAACGTGATACTATTTTAGAAGCAAAAGAAGAAATTCATCGTCTAAAAATGGATGCTGAAAAAGAAGTTAGAGATCGTAAGCAAGAAATTAAAGACGCTGAGGCTCGTTTATCCCAAAGAGAGGAAAATATAGATAAACGTGATGCATTAATACAAAAACGTGATGAATCTTTAGATGAACGTGAAGCTAAATTGTTATCAAAACAACAAGCTATCAATGAAGAAAAAGCAAAAGTGGAAGAAATCAAACAAGAACAAATAAAAATCTTAAATGAGATTTCAGGAATCACCAAAGAAGAAGCAAAAGCTAAAGTTATGGAAAAAGTAAAAGAAACCATGACTAAAGAAATAACTAGTTATATTAAAGACAGAGAAACAGAAGCTAAACTTGAATGTGATAAAAAAGCAAGAGAACTATTAGTTAGTTCAATGCAAAAATATGCATCTGATGTAGCTAACCAAGAAACAGTTACAGTAGTTGCTCTTCCTAATGAAGAAATGAAAGGAAGAATCATTGGTCGTGAAGGTAGAAACATTAGAACTATCGAAGCTATCACTGGAGTAGATTTAATTATTGATGATACTCCAGAAGCTGTAGTACTATCAAGTTTTGATCCACTACGTCGTGAAATAGCTCGTGTTACTCTTGAAACTTTAATTAAAGATGGTAGAATTCATCCAACAAGAATTGAAGAATTATATGATAAAACTGCTAAAGAAATGAATGAAAAAATCATTGAATATGGTAATAATGCTTTATTTGAACTTGGTATAACTAAGATTGACCCAGCATTAATTGAAATGATTGGTAAATTGCATTTTAGAACAAGTTATGGTCAAAATGCATTAGTTCATTCAATTGAAGTAGGACATTTATCTGGTGTTATTGCTGGAGAATTAGGAGAAAACGTTGCTCTAGCTAAAAGAGCTGGTTTACTTCATGATATTGGTAAAGCAATTGACCATGAAATTGAAGGAAGCCATGTTGATATTGGTGTAGACTTAGCTAAGAAGTATCATGAGGGTGAAGTAGTAATTAATGCTATTGCATCACATCATGGTGATACTGAAGCAACTAGCGTTATTAGTGTAATAGTTGCTATTGCTGATGCATTATCTGCAAGTCGTCCTGGAGCAAGAAACGATTCATTAGAAAATTATATTAAACGTCTTGAACAATTAGAAAAGATTGCTACAGATATTGATGGTGTTGATAAGACATTTGCTGTACAAGCTGGACGTGAATTACGTGTTATTGTAAAACCTGATGAAGTAGATGATTTAGGTAGTTACAAGATTGCAAGAGACATTAAAGATAAGATTGAAAGTGAAATGCAATATCCTGGAACTATTAAAGTAACAGTTATTCGTGAAACAAGAGCTCAAGAAGAAGCTAAATAAATTAAAGACTAGTACTAAGTACTAGTTTTTTTGACATAAAATAGTTTTTGTAGTAGAATAGATTATTATTAAAGAAAGGAATGGTTGTAATGAAATCTAGTATTTTTCGGCATTCACTTTCTCTTGTTGAACTAAAATAATAAAATAAAAAAAATAAATAAGAGAAAGAGGAAATAATATGAAATTAATGAATGTTAAAGGCACTTTTGACTTTATGCCAGAAGATATGCAGATTAGAAATAGAATTATGGCAGTATTACGTCGTAATTTTGAAAAGAGTGGTTATTTACCACTAGAAACACCAATGTTAAACTATTTTGATTTATTAAGTTACAAATACGATGATGGTGCAGAAATACTAAGTGAAATATATAGATTATCTGATCAAGGTGATCGTGACTTAGGTCTTAGATTTGATTTAACTGTTCCATTTTGTAAAGTAGTTGGATTAAGTAAAGGATTAACTTTACCATTCCGTCGTTATGAAATTGGTAAAGTATTCCGTAATGGTCCAGTAAAACTAGGTAGAACTAGAGAATTTTATCAATGTGATGTAGATGTTGTTGGTATTGATAATCGTTTTATTGAAGCAGAACAATTATTAATGGCTTATAATACTTATAAAGAATTAGGTATTGATATCTATATTAAATATAATAATCGTAAGTTAATGAGCGGATTAATATTACTTGCAGGTATTTCTTCAGATAAGCTAGATAGTGTTATTGGAGTTATTGATAAGAAAGAAAAAGTAAGTAGTGAAGACTTAGTATTAATGTTAGAAGACTTAGAGATTGAAAAAAATAAGATTACAAAATTATTAGATTTATTTGATAAAGAATTTGATTATTATGAAACTATCAAAGAAGAAAATGATCTAATTAATGAAGGTGTTACAGAACTTAAAGAAATTAGAGAATATCTAGTTAATTTAGGTATTGCAGATGATACAGTATTTGTTCCATCGCTTGCTCGTGGATTATCTATCTATACAGGTATTGTATTTGAATTCTACGATAAGAAGAAAAGACTTACTTGTGCAATTGGTGCAGGTGGAAGATATAATAAAATAATTACTAACTTTATGGATAATGGTATGGAATATCCAGCTGTTGGTTTATCATTTGGACTTGAACCTATCTTCGTTATTTTGAAAGAGGAAGAAGAGAAGAAAAGTATAATCGATGTTTACATAGTACCACTTGATACAAACATTGAAACACTTAAGCTAGCTAATACATTACGTGAAAAAGGTGTAAATGTATTAATTGAAATGAATAAAAAGAAGGTTGGTAAGTGTTTTGAATATGCCGAACGTGAAAATATAAAATACGTTATGGTTATTGGTGAAAACGAAATAAATAACAAAGTATTTAAAATAAAAGATATGATCAAAAAAGAAGAGCAATCTTTAGAATATGAGGAGTTAATTAAGTACTTAACAAAGTAGGGAGCGTTATGGGATTATTAGATGAGCTGGATAAGTATCGTTCAGTTTTTGAATTAATAAAAAATAATGAGTCGTATGATAAAAAAAATAATGTTTTAACTGGAGAAGAAGTATTCAAATTGTGTCAAAATCGATATGATTCTATGCAAAATATTCTTCGTCCATTACAAAAAAGATTAGGGGAAAATATTGAAATAATTGAAATTGGTTTTGCACAAATAGCCGAGGAAGAAACTCCTCGTATTGTGGTAAGGTATCAAAAAGATGGCTTACAAAACTTCTTTTCTATTTCTAATTTAGGTCTTAAAGATATTGAAATATCATCAGGAGATAATCGATTAGAAAGTTTGAATTTTGTTTTAATAAATAAAGGAATGATTCTTGAAATATTTAATAAACTATTTGAGGATTCAATGTATGATGAAATTAGTATAAATAGTACATCCAAAAGATTTACTATTGTTGATACAATGAAAAACTTCATTATAAAGGATATCAACGGGAAATTATTATCAATAGAAGGATCACATCCAATATATGCCAAAGAAGGTTTAATGTATAATAAAGAAAAGATTATTACGCCAAACCCTAAACTTAAAGAAGCTTTACTCGACGATGAAAACATAATGAATGTTTATCGCCATCTTCGTGTATATGAAGACGATATCCCAAAAATATTAATAAAAAAAACTAATTAATAATTAGTTTATCTCCAATACTTATATTATTTAATGAATTAGAAGGAAGTTCTATTGTATGATAGGCTTTCTTTTTTATTATGATTTTATTCTTTCTAACACCTTTTTGGTAATACACAACATTATTATTTTTATCTATCATAATAACGTCAATTTCTTCTTTCATAAAGAAGGTATGAATACTTCTTGTTTTAGGAAAATAGATTCCTTTAGTAATATTCTTTTTACCCATTAAACCAAATAATCTTTTTTTAAAATTATTAGCAACATCTACATTAAATTCTTGTTTATTAATTATTATTTTCATAATTTCATTATAAATAAAAAAAAATATGTTTTCAAGACTTAATAATTGTTTTAATTGTATTAGTTTTACCAACTATATAATTCATACTAACATTAAGTTTAGTACACATTTCATATAGAAAAGCAGTTAAGATAATAGTATTCCCATGTTCATATGAACTAATAGTAGATTGTGAGGTATTAAGTAGATCAGCTAAATCCTTTTGAGTCAATTTCTTTTTCTTTCTAATCTCTTTAATTCTTTCACCAATTAGTTTTTTATCTAATACTTTTAATTCTTTAGTCATAATATTGTGATCAGTTAAACCAAGTGCATAATCAAAATCAACATGAAATAAGTTACAAAAATTATTTAGTCTTGTTAAAGGTATTATTCTCTCACCAGATTCAAAATAATTATAATACGATTTACTTATCTTTAATTTAATAGCAGTCTTTCTTTGAGATAAATCACGTTTTTCTCTTATTTCATTTAATCTTAACTTCATCCTTGTTCACCAAGTTCATTTTCTCATTAAAAAGTTAAGATATTTTTAAATGGCCACATCATACGATATTATGAAAATAATATATTATTAAAATAATGTTTTACTGTAAGAAATACATATGTTATAATTAAAAAAGTGTGAAGAGGGATGTATATGTTTTCAAATTGGGTTTTTATAGTAATTTTATATTTGATATTCGCAGTTATCTTTGCTCAAAGCTATAAAAGAATTACTAATAATATGATAAGTGCTGGTGCTTTAACTGTACTAGCTGAGGTTTTTGCTGGGTTAGCTGCTTTGTTATTTATTCCACTTTTTGGAATGAAATTTCCATCTAATATATATGTTTATGTGTTTTTAGCACTTGCTAGTATTTTTTATGCACTTAATGATAGATTGTCAACTACTGTAAGAAAAGGGTTAGAAGCTTCAACATTTAGTATGATAAAACAATCAAAAACTGTTTTTATGATTCTAGCAGGATTAATATTTTTTAAAGATCCTTTTGTATTAACTAAAGTTATTGGCGCTTTCTTAATAGTATTTAGTAATATATTAGTTTTCTATAAAAAAGGTGGTTTAAAATCTAATAAATATGTTTGGATAGGAGTACTTGCTGCTATATTTCAAACTATAGCAGCTCTTATAGATGTTAATTATTCTAAAGAATTTAATTTGCCAATATATGTAGCATTTACTACAATAGTACCAGCATTATTAATATTTATTTTCGACAGAGTAAATATAAAAGATATAGTTAAAGAATATAAAAATTGTAATAAAACGTTATTATATACAGTTGGTTTATCTTGGGGAATTATGGTGATATTAAACCTATATGCTTATCAATTAGGAAAAGTAAGTGTTATTGCACCATTATGTAGTTTAACAGCCATACTTAACGTAATTGTTGGATACATCTTCTTAAAAGAGAAATCTAGATTACCACAAAAGATAATAGCAGGTATATTAATTGTAATAAGTATCATTCTTATTAAGTTATAAAAAAGACTCTTAAATCAAGAGTTTTTTTATTTGAAAAAAATCGCGTACTTTATATTTGGGGAGGTGATAATATGCATAATTATGGAATTCAAAATGAATATTGTTTAGTTTTGGTAAAACTTGCAAAGTCTAGGACGCGGAAGTATGTAAAAAAAAACAAACTTCGGAAAGTTTGCTTTGTTACTATATGGAGCAGCTGACGGGAATCGAACCCGCGTCCTAGCCTTGGCAAGGCCATATTCGAGCCACTAAACTACAGCTGCAATTGGAGGGGCTAGTCGGATTTGAACCAACGATCAGGGTGTTGCAGACCCACGCCTTACCACTT
>JAEEGL012542889.1_pt1 | contig 25785 bp, 26 predicted proteins | sample 9134231 | NCBI WGS metagenome assembly JAEEGL01 (sample SAMN16246548, study PRJNA631951) | gut metagenome | biome: gut microbiome; feature: rumen; material: fiber-attached | host: Bos | place: Iran: Karaj | collected 2018-10 | reverse complement strand
CAGCGAAGATATCGGAATGATCGAGGCTGCTTCAGACGGCGCGCTGACGATAGAGAAGCTGGAAGCGATGACCTGCGTCTGTTCTGTCGGGCTCGACATGATCGCAATACCCGGCGATACGAGTGCCGCTGCAATCAGCGGGATTATCGCGGATGAGGCGGCGATCGGTGTGATCAATAACAAAACCACAGCGGTCCGTGTCATCCCTGCACCAGGGAAGAAAGCCGGAGACCGCGTCGAATTCGGAGGACTGCTCGGGTTTGCTCCGGTGATGCCTGTCAACCTGAAGAACAACGAGGCCTTTATTGCCCGCGGCGGACGGATCCCTGCTCCGCTGCATTCACTTCGTAACTGATAAAAAGGGGTCAGAAAAACGATGAGCAATTTTGTGGATCAGGTCAGGATCACAGCAAAAGCCGGAAACGGCGGGAATGGAAGCACATCTTTCCACCGTGAGAAGTATGTGATGAACGGCGGTCCGGATGGCGGAGACGGAGGAAAAGGCGGCGACATCATTTTTCTTGCTGATGAGAACAGTCACACCCTGCTTGATTTCCGGTATAAAAGCAAATATTCCGCTGAGAACGGAACGGACGGCGCAGCGAACCTGTGCAACGGCAAAAACGGTCAGGATCTGGTGATCAAAGTGCCGGTCGGAACTGTAATCCGGGATGATGAAACAGGGAAAGTCCTTGCCGATATGGATGAAGCCGGATTGAAAAAAGTCCTTCTCAAAGGCGGAAAAGGCGGATGGGGCAACAAGCATTTTGCAACTCCGACAAGACAGGCTCCGAATTTTGCCAAACCGGGAATCAAGACATCCGTCAGGACACTGCGTATGGAACTGAAAACTATCGCGGACGTCGGCCTGATAGGATATCCGAATGTTGGCAAGAGCTCTATCCTGAGTGTTGTGACAAGTGCGAAACCGAAGGTCGGGAATTATCATTTTACAACATTGACTCCCAATCTAGGGATCGTACGCCGCTTCGGGAAAGACATCGTTCTGGCAGATATTCCCGGACTGATCGAAGGAGCGGCAGACGGCGCCGGTCTTGGTCATGATTTTCTGAGGCATGTCGAACGTACCAGGCTTCTTCTTCATGTGGTGGATATTTCCGGAAGTGAAGGCCGTGATCCGGTCGATGATCTGGATCAGATCAACACAGAGCTTGATCATTACGGCAAGCTGAGCGAACTTCCCCAGATCATTGTCTGCAACAAGATGGATCTGCCCGGTTCGGAAGAAAACCTGAAGCGGATGAAGACACTGGGTGAAGCCATGGGATGCCCTGTGTTTCCTGTCAGTGCGGTGACGCACGAAGGATTTGATGAAGTACTTGATGAAACTGCCAGAATGCTTGAAACGCTTCCGCCGATCCTCCATTATGAAGCAGAAGAAGATCCGGACGAGGAACAGGTCCGCATGGATACATTCGAGATTGTTATGGACGGCGGCGTGTTTGAAGTGACCGGTCCGGGCATGGAAAGGCTGATTGACAGTGTTAACTTTGATGATCTTGAAAGCATGAACTGGTTCCACCGGATGCTGAGAAAAATGGGCGTAATCGACGCACTGCGGGAAAAAGGTGCCGGAGAAGGAAGTACAGTACGAATCGCCGGAATGGAATTTGACTTTGTTGAATAAAAAGAAAGAAGAGATGAAACATGACAGGAAAACAGCGGGCAAAGCTGCGGGCAATGGCAAACACATTCGAAACCATACTTTATATAGGTAAAGACGGAATTACAGACAATACAGTGAAAGAATGCTATGATGCGCTGGAAGCGCGGGAACTGATCAAGGGATGTGTACAGCAGGGATGTCCGGTCAGCGCCCGTGATGCGCTGACAATACTCTGCGAAAAAACAGGTGCTGAACCGATCCAGCAGATCGGACGGCGTTTCGTGATGTACAGACCGAGCAGGGAAAACCCAAGGATCGTTGTTGAATGAGGACGAAGCCCCAAAGATACTTATCCGGAAGGAAAAAGAGATGAAAACGATACATCGGATCACGGAATATGCTGGAGGTCGCATCCACTTGATCGGGATCGGCGGCAGCAGTATGAGCGGACTTGCTGAAATGCTGATGGATCAGGGCTATCGGGTATCAGGCAGTGACCGGGATGACGGGTACCTGATCCACTATGTCCGGGAAAAAGGCGGTCAGGTGATGATCGGACACCGGGCTGAAAATGTGCATGGCGCTGATCTTGTGGTTTATTCCGCTGCTATTCCTCCGGAGAATCCGGAAAGGGCAGAGGCGGAGAAACTCGGGATTCCCTCCATTGAGCGTGCAGTCCTTCTGGGTCAGCTGATGGAAGGATTTCCCAAGGCGGTCGGCGTCTGCGGAGCACATGGGAAGACAACCGTAACGAGCATGCTCAGCCAGATCCTTCTGGAGGCCGGTATGGATCCGAGCATTCATATCGGCGGTCGTCTTGATGCGATCGGTGGGAGCACCCGTGTAGGGCACAGCGGTATTTTTGTGGCTGAAGCTTGCGAATTCAATCGTTCATTCCTGCATCTCCATCCGACAGTCGCAGTGGTACTGAATATTGATGCTGATCATCTGGACTGTTACAAAGATATTGACGAAATCGAAGAAACCTTCGGTCAGTATCTGAAACTCCTTCCGGAGAACGGTGTCGCAATCGGGAACGGGAACGATCCGAGAGTAAGACGACAGATGGAGAAACTGAACTGCAGAAAGGTATATTTCGGATCCGGGCCTGAGAACGACTGGTATGAAGACAATGTCGCTGAGGATGAGCTGGGGCGCAGCAGATTTACCCTGCAATATCCGGGCAAAAAAACAATTTCTGTTGAGATGAACGTTCCCGGGGATTTCAACCGGCTCAACGGACTTGCGGCAATCGCTGCCGCAGCCGAACTCGGCGTGGATCCGGAAGTTGCAGTAACTGTCCTGAAGCATTTTACCGGTGCCCATCGCCGATTTGAACTTACTGATGTCATTGACGGCGTTGAAATCTTCCATGATTACGGACATAATCCGACTGAAATGCGCAATGCGCTTTCGATCGCGAGGAAACGCTGCAAAGGCAGACTATGGGCTGTCATGCAGCCTCATACTTTCAGCCGGGTACGGACGCTGTTCGAACAGTATCTGACGTGTACGAAAGATGCAGATTTCACGCTCATCACGGATATCTGCGCTGCAAGGGAGAAAGATCCGGGAGACCTGAACAGCGGAATGCTGAGGGACGGGATGAAGCAGCATGGTATTGAAGCTGTATGGACTCCTTCGTTTGACGAAACAGAAACGTATCTCCGTACCCACTGGCGTGCAGGCGATCTTGTGCTGACAATGGGATGCGGGGATATCAATCTGCTGAATGAACAGATTCACCGACATGAAGAAGAACGGAAACCGGAAGGGAAGTGAACCGGATGCATTCACGCAACATTCGGGTGATCCGTACGGATCTTCTGCGCGACAACATGCGGAAAATCCGGAATTCCGTTCCGGCTGATGCAAAGATCATGGCTGTTGTCAAGGCAGATGGTTACGGGCATGGTGCGGCAGAAACTGCGAACGCTGCCCTGGAAGGCGGTGCAGAATACCTGGCTGTGGCATCTGTCGCCGAAGGTTCCCATCTGCGTAGAAACGGCATAAAAGCGCCTGTACTTGTCCTTGGCGCGGTAACTTCGCAGGATGTCCGTGAGGGAGTGGAAAGCGGTCTGATCCAGACAGTGTGTTCTCCGGAAATGGTTCGTCTTTGCGAATCGTCCGCCGCAGCTCTTGGCAAGCAGACCGAAGTCCACATCAAAGTGGATACAGGAATGGGCCGGATCGGCGTTCGTAATATGGCGGAGATGAAGGCTGTTACAGATGAAATTGAGAAGTCGCCTCATGTCCGTCTGACCGGTGCATTTACACACTTTTCAGACGCCGATGACGGCGAGGACGGTATGGCTTACACAGAGATACAGCATACCCGTTTCCTGGAACTGACGCATGGCCTTCCGGACGGGATCCTTCGTCACTGTTCAAATTCAGCGGCAATCCATCGAAGGCCTGATTACGCAATGGATATGGTCCGCGCCGGAATCAGCCTGTATGGATATCCTCCGGTACCCGAAAATCCCATCGGACTGAAACCATGTATGCGATGGTGCGCAAAAATCAGCTATATCAAAACGATGCCGGAAGGTGAATATATCAGTTATGGAAGAACATACAGGACTCCGGGACGGATGCGGATTGCCACCATCACATGCGGATATGCTGACGGATACCACCGCGCCGCAGGTCCTGGGGCGGAAGTCCTGATCCGCGGGAAAAGGGCAAAAGTCGTCGGGAGAATATGCATGGACCAGATGCTTGCGGACATTACCGATATTCCGGAAGCGAAGGAAGAGGACGAGGTTGTTCTGATCGGATCCGACGGGAGCGAACAGATCACGGCTGAAGATATTGCCGGATGGGCCGGAACAATAAGCTATGAAATCCTGCTGAGTGTCGGAAGCCGCGTTGAACGCGTATTCGATGACTCCAGAGCAGACAGGGAGGAAAAAACAGATGAGTAACGGACAGCAGATGAGCGGACAGACAAAACCGTTCCTGCGCGGAACACCGACGGACGAGAATACAGTCCGGCAGGCTCTGAAGTTCTTCGGCGCTATGATACTGGTTGCATTCATGTCCTTTATTGTTTGCTCCATGACGTCTTTCAGCAATGATTTCCTGAGAATCGGCATTAATATTGTGATTGAAACGCTGATCATACTGATCTTCTTCAATAAGGGAGCGGACATTGGAACAGAAGGCGTTTCAAGGGGAGAGATCCTTTTTCAGCATATACAGAAAGGGCAGGAAGCTTCCCCGGGTGAGAAGAGAATCCCATTCCACCCTGCAAAAGGTTTTGTGATCGGTTTGCTCGGAAGCTCGCTTTTCGTGATCCTTGCCGTGCTCCTTGCGCTTACTGCGGAACGTCAGATGACCGGCGCCGGAACGCTGCCTTCCTGGATGGAATCATATATGCGCAGAAGCGAGATCAGCGAGGCACTTGCAGGATATTCGCAGAGTGCGGCGGTTTCCGCGACAGACATTTTCCGGATTATTGTACGGCTGACGATTATGCCTTTCGTCAGCATGTGCGGCGCTGAAAACCGTGACCTTCTCCTTACTGTTGAACGGATAAGCCCTGTCCTTGTAATAATTCCCGCCGCTGCCTACGGGACAGGCTACATGCAGGGACCGTCACGACGCCGGAAAATTCATACGGAGATTGCTGAAAACGCAAGAAGGCGCAGAATCAGGGAAAAACGTGAACGCCGTGCAAGAATAACCGTACCGAAGGGCCCGCAGCAGCTAAACTGAACAGGTAAACAGAATGAATCAGGAAGGACGTAAGAATGCGTATTATTGCCGGCACTGCAAGGGGCAGACGGATCGAGGCGCCGGAAGGAAGAAACACCCGTCCGACACTTGACAGAATAAGGGAAAACCTGTTTAATATCCTGCAGACAAGGATACAGGATTCTGTCATTCTGGACCTGTTCGCAGGCAGCGGCGCGCTGAGCTTTGAAGCGATCAGCAGGGGAGCATCGCGTGCGGTTCTGTGTGACAACGACAGAAACGCATACCGCACCGAGAAACTGAATGCTTCAGCGCTCGGTTTTGAAAAGCAGACGGAGATCTTCTGCTGCGACTGGAAAGCAGCATTAAGGAACCTGCGGCAGCGCGGCGATAAGTTTGATCTGATTTTCCTGGACCCCCCCTACAGAATGACTGATCTGCGGCAAGTTTCAGTTCAGATTGAAGACCTGATCGCTGAGGACGGACTTGTGATCCTTGAACATGAGGCAAAACAATCTGTTGAATTCGGTAACGGCTTTATCAGGACAGACGAACGCAGATGGGGATTCTGCGGCATTGCGTTTTACCGGAAGGCAGAAGATTCGCGGACAGATACGGAGGCAGACGGATGAGCTCCTTATGCGTTTTTCCCGGATCATTTGATCCGGTCACTGTCGGACATATGGATCTGATAGGACGTGCTGCGGGAATGTTTGATTCTGTAACAGTAGCCGTTATGGTCAATATTTCCAAAAATGGCATGATTCCCTATGAAGAACGTGTCAGGATTCTGCGAAAAGCGTGCGCGAAATTCCCGAACGTACAGGTCGAGCTGTGGAAAGGCCTCCTGGCGGATTATCTCAGAGAGCATCCGTCAACAGTCGTGGTCCGCAGCGTGCGGAATGCGGGTGAAGCTGAACTGGAGATCAGAACAGCGGCGATCAACCGTCGGCTGTTTCCCGGAGCTGAAACGCTCCTGATACCCGCTTCTGCAGATCTGGCGGATATATCTTCTTCTGCAGTCCGTGAAATCGCCGGATTCGGGGGCGATATCAGGGAGTTTGTTCCGAAAAGTGTTTACCGTGAAATCATGAAATATATGGCACCCGAAAGAAGCAAATAACACATAAGGGGGAAGGATAGAATGGCAAAAGACTATAACAGCGCAGAACTTTGCCTCAATGCTGTACAGGCGCTTGAAGAACAGCTGCGCGGAGCACGAAAAACGCTTATCAACAGTGAGACATGCGTTGTAAACCGGGGAATCATGACTGCACAGCTTGAATACCTGAAAGATAACCTTCCGGAAACCGTGAAGCTTGCTGCGAAAATAGTTGCGGAGGAAGAAAACATCCGCAACAAAACGGAGCAGGACAGTAAGGAAATCATTGATGCTGCAAATACTCAGGCGCAGAACACACTGAATGAAACATCCCAGAAAATCCGATCCATGATGGAACATGCAACGCAGGAAGCCAATTCCCTGGCAGAGCGTGCGAACCAGCAGGCTGCGGCCTGTGTAGAAGCTGCAAAGGCCGAGGCTCAGCGCATCGTCCAGGATGCAGAAAAGAAAGCGGCGGAACTGGTAGAAGAAGAAAACATTGTCCGCAGGGCACGTGTTGAGAGTGAGGAGCTTCGCGAAAGCGCAAAGGAAGACGCCGCCAATCTGCACAGGAATACGCTGGATTATATTGATTCTCTGCTTGCGGAAACAGACCGGAAGATGAGCGAACTCATCAATAACATCCGCCTTGAACGCAATGAGATCAGGAACCGCCGGTAGGATCAGATCCGTTATAGGCAATTTGCACAAACAAAAAGGGGAATGCTTGTGGAAACGGGCAATTCCTTTTTTTGTCCATGTTCCATATAATATAGTCAAAACGGACAGTGTTCCGATTTCTTTAAGGAGGATATTATCATGGCAAGCGTATCCCTTCAGCACATCTACAAAGTATATACCGGTAATGTTACTGCTGTCAGCGATTTCACGCTGGACATCGAAGACAAGGAGTTCATCGTTCTGGTTGGCCCTTCCGGCTGCGGAAAATCCACCACCCTGCGTATGGTCGCCGGTCTGGAAGAGATTTCTGACGGCGAGCTTTACATCGGCGACAAACTGGTCAATGACGTAGCGCCCAAGGATCGTGACATCGCAATGGTGTTCCAGAACTACGCTCTTTATCCGCATATGACTGTTTATGACAACATGGCTTTCGGCCTGAAACTGCGGAAAACCCCCAAGGATGAGATCAAACGCCGTGTAGAAGAAGCCGCCAAGATTCTGGATATCGCTCATCTTCTGAACCGTAAACCAAAGGCTCTGTCCGGCGGTCAGCGCCAGCGTGTTGCCCTGGGACGTGCGATCGTCCGTGAACCCAAGGTTTTCCTGTTTGATGAACCGTTGTCCAACCTGGATGCCAAGCTGCGTGTTGCGATGCGTACCGAAATCACCAAGCTCCATCAGCGCCTGCAGACCACTTTCATCTATGTTACACATGACCAGACTGAAGCTATGACCATGGCGAGCCGTATCGTGGTTATGAAAGACGGCGTGATTCAGCAGGTAGATACTCCCCAGAACCTGTATGACTATCCGGCCAATGAATTCGTCGCCGGTTTCATCGGCAGCCCGCAGATGAACTTCTTCAATGTGAAGCTTGAGCGGGAAGGTCAGGATGTGGTCGCGCTCTTCGGCGAAAACAAGATCGTCATCCCCGAAAAGAAGATCTCCAAGTTCATCGATGAAAGCTACATCGGCAAAGAAGTCGTGATGGGTATCCGTCCGGAAAACATTTCTGATGACGAAGCCAAGCTGGCAGAGTTTGCTTCAGCCACGATCGATGTAGATGTTGAAGTTACAGAGCTGATGGGTTCTGAAACGTACCTGTACCTGAGCACGACCGGTAAGGACGGCAACATTATCGCACGTGTGGATCCCCGGACCTCCAGCAAGGCAAACAGCAAGATCCGTATTGCATTTGATACGAACCATCTGCATTTCTTCGACAAGGAAACAGAAAAAACAATCCTGAACAAATAATCACAGCGCAAAAAGGGAAATCCCGGACAATTTGTCCGGGATTTCTTTTTTAATGGAAAAGAAAGTCAATGGTTCATGGGAGAACGGATAATGCGGATATCAGGTATTTTCAGCATATCGTCCGGAGTCCGGAGGTCTTTCAGGTTTCCGACGGAAAAACCGGCACCGACGGAAATCCGGTTATAATTACTTCCGGAGGCCTGAAAAAAGAGGATCTCTTCATCTGTCACAGAATAAACAATGGCACTGTGATTATATTTTCTGCCGTCTTTGCCTGTGAATTCAGTCCGGACAATATCACCTGCACAAAGTCCTCCGGATGCTTCCAGACTGTAATACCGATTCCAGTGGCCGTGAGGATTATATTCTCCTGAAAGCAGATAGCCTACAAATGAAGCAAAACCATAGCATTCGCCATAGCCAAGAGAGGGCAGTTCAGGAAGAACATTGTTGGAATTCCACCGGCATCCGTAGTATCCGGGTGTAAATGAAGTCAGCCCGAGAACATTGACAGCCGTATCGGTCCAGCCCGGTTTTTCTTCAATCCCATGAAATGACTGCACTATGTAGGGCCGTGTTGTCCAGTACCAGCCATCATACAATTCATATTCCGAAATGATATGATCCAGGTTCTCTGTCGTAAATACACCCTGGAAACGTTCATCAGAAAATTCAAACTCTGCGCCGGCACATGAAAAAGAAAAAAAAGCAGCACAGAAAAAAAGGGAGAAAAAAAGGGACCATCTCTTCACGTTCAGCATCCTTTCAGAGCAAGCAGGATTATTAGACAAGTATACACAGAACGGATATATATTACAAGGGTTCATTTCTTTCGCAAACGTGTATGAGCGTGTTATACAGGCAGTCTGGCCAAAGCCCGGAAACTTGACGAAAGTACTGCTCTTGATTATTATGTTATCTAATGGGAAGGAGGATGACCGAACAAATGGATACAGTTATTCAGGTCGGTATCCGGTCATTGTCCGACACAGATGAAATGATCCTGCAAATGCCTGACTTGCAGCGGGGCGCAATGGCAGAAAAAGACGGTACCCTTTACCTCATGAGCGATGAAGCAGTATATTCCTGCACAGATACACCGGCAGGAAGAAAACTGCTGGAAAAAATCTCCGCAGAAAGGATGCGCTCAACAGAGAAGGATACTGAGGAAAAAGCATGGAAGGATTTCCTTTCCGGAAATACAGACATGTCCGTATTGGGGAAATACGGGATCCGGGAATATGACCCGCGTTGCGTGATCCTTCTCAGGCCGGTTCAGAACTCCCGGAACAGGATTCACAAGGAAATGATCCCTATGGAGGAATCAGACCGGATCATTGATCTTGAGAACGGTGAGACTGCACTGATCCTGAACATGAAAAAGCGTTCCGGGATCGAGTCATACGAATACGCTGCCGCTGCAGCCGAAACCCTGGAAAGCGAGAACGGGATTTCATGCTATGCAGGGGTCGGGAGAACGGCCGGAAAGGCCGCATCGCTTTCTGATAGTCTGAAGGAAGCAAGAATAGCAATCGATACCGGAATACGCCACCGGATTCCGGGATTTGTCTATGTATATGAACAGCTTACTCTGGAACGACTGACAGATCTGATCCCCGAAGAACGTGCGCAGGCATTCCGGGAGGGACTGATTCCGGCCCAGGCCGGGAAAGTGCTGAATGGTGAAACGCTTGAAACAGTCCGGGCTTTTTTTCAGAATGACCTGAATGTTTCCACAACAGCAAGACAGCTGTTTATTCACCGGAATACACTGCTGTACAGAATAGAAAAGATCCGGAAAGCAACAGGACTGGATCTGAGGAAATTTGATGACGCAGTTGTCTTCAGGATGCTGATGTATTCTGACAGGAAACAGGATTAAAAGACTTCAGTGATGAAAGAAGGACAATGAAAAATGAAGAAAAAAGTACTTCTTGCAGTTACCCTGGCAGCGGTTTTGATGCTTCTCAGCGGATGTATGTCGCTATACGGCAATGCGATAGAATCCATGTTCGGCGTTGCATCAGATAACAGTGAACAGTTCACGCAGACATCCGGAATCTCTTCGGGCGCTGATACTGTAACAGTCAGCAAGACAGATTATGATTTCTACAAGAATCAGTATGAACGCTTAAGCAAGTTTTCCGAGCTCGCAGATCTGTATGACATCGCGGAAGATTATTTTTACTGGGAACCGGATGACAGCAAAATGCTCGAATATGCCGCAAAAGGCCTGATGGCGGGGCTCGATGATCCTTATTCCTTCTATTATTCCAGTGAAGAATATGATCAGCTCTGGGCGGATGATGAAGGGAATTATGTCGGGATCGGAGTCATGATCCAGAGCGATACATGTACTATCTCCCGCGTCTTCAAAGGCGGTCCGGCAGAGGAAGCCGGCGTTCTGCGCGGCGATGTCCTGTACCGCGTGGGAGAAGATCTGTATGTCACCGCAGAAACGCTGTCAGAAGCGATCAGCATTATGCGGGGTGAGCCGGATACTTTCGTGGATGTTACCTTTCTCCGGGACGGAGAAGAGATCACGTTCACGATCCAGCGCAGGGAAGTAGTCGTAAATCAGATCGAGTCCACCATGCTCGACGATAAAGTCGGATATATCGCAATGTATCAGTTCGCCGGTGAGGCTGAAAAAGAGTTTGAAGAAGCACTGAACAGTGTCGTCTCACAGGGGGCGGAAAGCCTGATTATTGACCTGCGTGATAACGGCGGCGGATGGGTTGAACAGGCCAGGTATATCGGTGATCTGTTTATGGATAAGGGTGAATTGTGTTATCTTGTATACAGAGACGGTACAGAAGATCATCTTTACAGGACATACGACGGAAAAACGGATATTCTGATCACTATTCTCGTAAACGAGAACACAGCAAGTTCGTCAGAAATTCTGACAGGTGCGCTTCGTGACTGTGCCAATGCGACTGTTGTTGGAACGAAATCATTCGGAAAAGGGATCGTACAGAATGTTGATACGGTCGGGAGCAACGGGGCAGGATATCAGATCACGATCGCTGAATATTTTACACCGAAGGGAAACAAAGTTCACAAACTCGGAATAGAACCGGACGTTGTTGTTGAACTTCCGGAAGGGGACAGCGGATCCTATGATTTTGCTGACCTGGAGCATGATGTACAGCTGATCAAAGCGCTGGAAGTGGCGCGGGATAAATTGAAATAAGGAATGAACTGATATCGGAATTCTTATGCCCCCGGGCCCGATACCCGCTCTTTCGGTGATGTAAAGATAAGGGATCTTCATGCGGATCCGGCTGAGCACGGAGAGTATTCAAAGTGTGAGATGGGAGAGAAACAAACATGATTTTGACACGCACGGAAAAAGCACCTGTTTTCCGTGCGTTTTTGTTCTGAAGCACAAAAAACGGTGGAAAAGGAATGACGAGATCGGAGCATGGACTGGAAATCCGGGGAATCATCCGGAGATCATTCTCAGAAGTGCGCTTATCCCGTTTAAAACACAAAGGAGAGGATTTTAAATGAAAAAGGTATTTGCTGTTCTGTTTGCAGTCATTCTGCTGGGTACGTTCCATGCCGCAGCGGAGAACGATTTTCTGATTGTTACGCCCGGGGGAGCGCCGGCACTGGCTGTAGCAGGAGTATATGCAGAAAACCGTGAGTCTGTACAGACTGTCGGGGCCGATACAATCGGAGAAGCGTTCGGAAGCGCGGAAGCTGACTTTATCATCGCTCCGGTCAATGCGGGAGCCAGGCTCTTCAAGGCAGGGAAATCTTCTTATCGGCTTGCCGCGGTCGTCACATGGGGAAACCTGGTTTTTGCATCAAAGCTTGAAGGATTTGTACCGGATATGATCAACGGCAGAAAGCTTATCCTTTTCGGAGAAAATACCATCAATTCCTCTGTCGCGTTATATGTTCTGGAGGAAAAGGGCATCGTTCCTTCGTCGGTGGAATATCTTGCAGGAGCAGCTGAAACCCAGGCGATACTGATGAGCGGAGATGATCCGGAAGTCATTGTCATGACCGCAGAACCGGCAGTTACAGGCGCGATGATCGCTGATGAGAGAATTGTTTCCTGTCCGCTGAATGATCTTTATTCTGAGGTGACGGGATATGATGGTTTCACGCAGGCAGGCCTGTTTGTACGCGAAAAGACAGCGCAGGACAACCCTGAGCTTGTGAAGAAAGGGCTCGAAGAAATCAGGGCTTCCGCTGAAATGTGCAGCACGGATCCGGAAACCGCGGCAGCGAATGCAGTTGCCATGGAGATTGTTAAAGCGGAAAAAATAGCATTGAAAGCACTTCCGGGATGCAATATTCGATATATGAACGCAGCAGATGCAAAAGAACAGATTGAAAAAACAGCGATGATCGATCTCAGACAGTTTGGCGGAGAGCTCCCTGCAGACGATTTCTATTACAGTGCTGACTGAAAATGATCAGAAAAAAAAAGTTAGTAACGGCTTTCTGTCTGGGGATTGTTTTTGCAGGAGCGATACTCCATACGGGGGGGCTTATAAAAGGAAACAAAGTCGTATTTCCCGGACTGCCTGAAATAGGAGAAGCTTTTTTACGTCTGATTTGTGACAGCAGCACCTGGCAGAAAATCGGCGTGACACTGCTGCATGTTGCTGAAGCACTGGTAATATCAGCTGTCCTTGGGATCATAATCGGACTGGCCGAAGGAATCAGTGAATGGATCTATTCTTTTTTCCGGCCGCTTATGATCCTGATCCGTTCAATCCCCATGATCGTTCTGGTCATAGTGATCATGTCACTGATTTCTTACAGAGCAGTCCCGGTAACTGCTGCATCCGTAGCCCTGCTTCCACTGTTCAGTGAAGCCGTATATGAGGGATGCCGTTCGCTTGACCAGGAATTGATCGATGTTTACCGGATGAACGGCGGATTAAGCATGAAGGTAGCAATACACGTATATATTCCGCTGGTGTCGGGTTACCTTAAACAGTCGTTTATCAATGCAGCGGGTATGGGCCTTAAAGTTGCCGTATCTGCTGAATATCTTGTACAAATCAGGGATTCTCTCGGAAAAGCGATATATAACAGTGGCTATTTCAGCGAGTATGCAGAGATATATGCTTATGCGCTGATCATGATCCTGCTTGTCCTGACGATCACCTCGATTCCGGAACTGATCCTGAAGCATGGAGCCTTCAGATGGAAAAAACAGGGAGGAATATGGACAGATCATACGAAAAATTACCGGAAATAATTGCATAATCCGGTTGAAAAGGGTATAATAACCCGTACGGCAGGAAGAACTGCCGGACTATGGAGGTCTGTGGATGTACAAACTTTTGCTTGTCTCCGACCAGGAAGAAGTGCTGAACGCTTTCGGGCAGATTCAGAACTGGGAACGGCAGGGATTCAAGCCCCCCCATATCCGTTATGATTACGATGGAATGCTGGACAGCCTCTCGAAACATCATGCGGACGGGATTGCTGTCAGAGTCGTTCCTGAAGAGGCAAAAAAAATCTTCGCTTATCTTCAGGAGCATTATCCGAACGTACCAATCTTCGAAGCGGGAACAACGCCGGAGATGGTTCTCCGCTATCTGAATGAGCTGAATATCCTGCTGAACCGTATTCACGCTGATTTTTCAAATGACAGATTCCGTGAGATTGATATGCTGATGGAATGCAGGCATGAATTTTTCCGGAAGCTGATGACAGGCAGGATAGAAAAAAAGGACGATCTCGTTCGCAATATGCGGCTTCTGCGCAGTCGGATGGATCCGGAAAAGCCCTGCCTGGTAATGGAGCTGGAACAGCCAGAGGAAAACGGACAGGATAAGCTTGAAGGTCGCTGGCATTACGGTGCTGACCGGCTTGAGCTTACTCTGAGGAAATCATTTGGCGGGGATATCCAGGGGGTTCATATCCTGCCGACTGTACATACGGACGGAAGGATCCTGGTCCTTTGCTGTTCCCTGTACGGCGTTGAAAGCTCTATCACAACGCAGGACCAGATGACGGCCGTTCTTACAACACATATTGCAGACGGCATTGAACATCTGAAGGAGTATTTCGGACTGGAACTTCATATTTCTGGAATCAGGGTTTTACCGTCGCTTTACGCACTTTGTACTGAAGCGGCGGAATAAGTTATAGCGATTCAGAAAGAACAAGAGGGAGGTTGCGTACATGGGTATTCTGGACAAGATCAAGGGCCAGCTGGTTGATGTGATCGAATGGTCCGACAGTTCCAACAAAACAATGGTTTATAAGTATGACAGAAACGGCAAGGAAATCATGATGGGAGCGCAGCTCACCGTGCGTGAAAGCCAGGTCGCAGTTTTTGTTAATGAAGGAGAAATCGCCGATATCTTCGAGCCGGGCCGTTATGAACTGCAAACCAGCAACATGCCGATTCTTACCGCACTGAAAAGCTGGAAATATGGCTTCAACAGTCCTTTCAAGGCGGAAGTATATTTCGTGAACACGAAGCAGTTTCTGGATATGAAATGGGGAACAAGCAATCCCGTTATGATGCGGGATGCCGAGTTTGGAATGATCCGCCTTCGCGCCTTCGGCATCTACAGCTTCAAGGTGGCAGATCCGAAAACTTTCCTGAAAGAAGTATTCGGCACATCCGCGCTTTATACGGTGGACGGCGTTGAAGGTCAGATCAAACGTACTCTGGTAAGCGGACTGAGCGATGCAATCGCCGAAAGCAAGATTCCGGCACTTGACCTTGCAGCCAATTATGATGAACTTGCCGAATATGCGCTGAATAATATCAACCCGAAGCTGGCGTCCCTCGGCCTCACTCTGTGCAGCTTCGTTATTGAGAATATCTCTCTTCCTGAGGAAGTTGAGAAATCCATGGACAAACGGACTTCCATGGGTGTGCTGGGCAACCTTGATCAGTATGCCAAGTATCAGGCAGCTGAAGCGATGCGCGAAGCAGCTAACAATGAAGCTGGCGGTGGTATGGCAGGTATGGGCGTCGGTATGGGCGCCGGTGCTGCCATGGGACAGATGTTCGCTCAGAGTTTGGGAAATAATGCTGCTACCGCCGCTCAGGCCGCTCCTGCCGGTGCAGTCTGCAGTGCATGCGGTGCCACGATCGCTGCCGGCTCCAAATTCTGCCCCGAATGCGGCGCAAAGCAGAATTCGGGAAGCTTCTGCACGGCATGCGGCAAGGAAATTCCTGCGGGAACAAAATTCTGCCCTGAGTGCGGAGCGAAACAGTAATCGCATAAAGAAAGAAGGGACTGCCGGAAGGCAGTCCTTTTTTATGGAAGAATTTGATTACATTTCGGAAAAAAGGAGATCTCTCTCCTGTGCATATTCTTTTGAGTAAGAATCAGGCCAGACGAAAAGCATAAGATGGCTGCAGCCTGTAAAAGCATCCGGTTCGATAACGGATACAGAACGAGGGATTTCCAGTGAAAGAAGATCCTCACAGTTCAGAAAAGCTTCGGCTCCGATACATTCAAGATTCCCCGGCAAGGTAATACAGTTAAGGTTTTCACATCCTGAAAAAAGCATCGGAGGAATTTCCCGGATACCGGAGCGGAATGTGACGGTATCCAGCATGGAGCATGATCCGAAGGCACGAGGACCGATCACTTTGAGAGAGAACGGAAGGACGACCTCCTCCAAGGCACGGCATCCCTCAAAAGCGGATTCACCGATCTCCACAAGACCTTCTGGCAAACGGATTGATGAGAGGCTGATACATCCGCTGAAAGCACAGGCAGAGATGAAACGGATTGTATCAGGAATCCGGACGGATTCCAGTGAAGAACAGGCATAGAAAACGGAATACTCGATAGCTGTCAGCGAATCAGGAAGAGAAATCTCCGACAGGGAAGAACAACCATGGAATGCACTTGAAGATATCCTGGAAATGCTTCCGGGAAGATTGATTTTTTTCAGTTTTCTGCAGCCATAAAAGGCTTTTTGCTCAATGGCATGCACAGATTCCGGAAGAATGACATTCTCCAGATGGATACGGTTGGAAAATGCTTCCTCATCGATCACGGAAACCGAGTCAGGAACGCAATACTCCCGATCCTGCTTCTTAAAAGGATAAAAAATCAGACGACGGTCTTTTTTGCTGATCAGCACATTATCTTCAGACAAAAAACCAGGATGATCTGCCGGAACTGAAATCGAAGAAAGAGAGATGCATCCGGAAAAAGCACCGTTTCCGATCTTCCGGAGATGCTCCGGAATGTTGATGGAGGACAATGCATCACATGAGGCAAAGGCATTTTCACCGATCTCCAGAATGTCATCCGGCAGTGCAATAAACCGGAGGCTGCGGCATTCTGAAAAAGCTTCCGGGCCAATCAGATCAAGAGTCTCGGGAAGGGAAACAGATGTAAGGGAAATGCAGGACTGAAAAGTGGCATAATTGATCCTTCGGACTGCCGGAGGCAAGGCAATACTTTTCAGCGAAGAACAACCGATAAAGCACCATTCACCGATAAAACAGACACTTTGGGGAATCGAGACCGTGACAAGGCTGTCGCACCATGAAAATGCGGCTTCTCCGAGTATCGTTACAGTATCGGGAATAACAACAGACTTTATTCCTGACTGCCAGGCAAAAGCATTTTCTGCAATGGCTGTGACCGGTTTGCCGTCATATCGGGAAGGAATGACAACATGCGCGTTATTGCCTTCATAGCTGTCAAGCTGCGCATTTCCGTCCTTGCGGACGGAGAAAAGGAAATCTGACATGAAAACTCCTATCTCCGGTCAGTGATGGATCAGCGACAGAAAACGGATCATAATCAGGAAAGCATAGAAGCACCGATGATACCAGCCTTTGATCCAAGAACAGCAATACGGAGATCCGGCAGAGGCTGATCGCTGTACAGCACATATTTCCTGAATTCACTGCGCAGGGGATTCAGAAGAAAATCGCCGGCTTTGCTGACACCTCCGCCCAGTACAATAACCTCGGGATCGATCAGGTTTACAACACCGGCAATAGCCTGTGCAAGCTGGCTGATCCACTGTCCATAAACTTCCACAGCGACAGGATCGTTCTCCCTGGCGGCATCAATGACAGTGCGTGCCTCGATCCTTGTCAGATCATTTCCGACTGACCTGAGGATCAGCGAATCCGGCTGCAGCGCAACCGCTTCGCGTCCCATACGAATCAGGGCAGTAGCTGAGCAATAACGTTCAAGACACCCACGATTGCCGCAGGTACAAGGTACTCCGTTCAGTCCGAAGATAACATGGCCGAGTTCACCGCCGATCCCGTGGAACCCGTTCCAGATCCTGCCGTTCAGGATAATACCGGATCCTATACCTGTTCCGATCGTAATAAAGACACTGGAGGATGTTCCGGCGCTGACACCGGCCGCGCTTTCAGCAAGTGCTGCCACGTTTGCATCATTTTCAATATAAAGAGGAGCAGACAGGTGTTTCATGAATTCCTGCCGGAACGGAACATGGAACCAGCCCATATTCGGGCACTTGACGATATCTCCGGTAACAGGGTCAGAAATCCCGGGAATACCCACACCGATCCGGTCGATCTGATCAGTAGAAAAACCGGCCGCTGAAGCTGTTGCAGCGACAGCATCGGCAATTCTGGCCACCTGTTCGGAAAAGGGTACGGAAGTTGTTGTCGGGATAGATTTTTCGGCCAGGATGTTCATGCTTTCATCAATCGCACCAAACTGGATCCCGGTACCTCCCACATCAATACCAATACGAACCATAAAAATGCCTCCCTTATCAGGAATCATGGAAAACAGATGTCAGTCCGCGCGCCGCATTAAGGCCGGCACGCTTCAGACTGAAGTTGCGTGAAGCGACTTCCACGATGATTGCCAGATTCCGCCCCGGTTTGATCGGGATCTTCTGGCAGGGAACAGAAACGTTCAGGATCTCCACAAAACGGTCTTCGAGGCCGATGCGGTCAAGTTCTTCATTCGGGTCATTATCAGAGGAATCAGTCAGCTCCATGATCAGATCAATGGATTTACTGAAAGCAACGGCTCCGATTCCGAACATGGCCTGCACATCAATCACGCCAATGCCCCGGATTTCCATCAGGTGCCGGATGCGTTCGGGACATGTGCCGATAAGGCGGTCTTCGGAAATACGGCAAATATCCACAACATCGTCAGCGACAAGCTGATGTCCCCGCTTGATCAGCTCAAGGGCAGCTTCACTTTTTCCCACACCGCTTTTGCCTGTAAGCAAAACGCCGACTCCGTATACATCGAGCAGGATTCCATGCCGTACGACATGCGGAGCGAGGCACCTGTTCAGGTAGTGAATAGCCGCCACCGTAAACCTGCTGGTAACGGCCGATGTACGGAAGACGAAGATCCTGTGTTTTTCAGCGAGTTCCAGCAGTTCAGGAGGCGGGGTAAGGTCCCTGCAGATCACGATACACGGAATGTTGTAAGATAAATACTGTTCCAGGATCCGGCGCCTGTTTTCCGGTGACTGCTTCTCCAGATAACTCATTTCAACTTTGCCGATTACCTGCGGACGTTCAAAGGCAAAAAACTCGTAAAACCCGCAGAACTGCATGCCGGGACGATTCAGATCGGGTGTGCGGAAATCCCACGTATCATTCGTTGAGGAAACCAGGCAATCCAGTTTCAGTGCTTCCTGAAACTCTGAGGCTTTGATCATACAGGAACCACCTCTTTATGCATAATATCAAGGACTGCTCCGTCTTCCGGACCGGAAAGAAAGGCAGCATCACAGGCAGATCTTATTTCACGGCGGGCATTGCGATGAAATTCTTCCAGTGACCCGGAAGAAATGAAGAGATCATCCCGAAGAGCAGTATCGTCCGGATCGAAAAAGATATCCGGGAAGCGGCTCACAGTCTCAGGCCTTCCACAGCTGCTTTCTGTGCAGGGATACAGCGCATAAAACGCTCCATATAGAGGTCAAACCCTTTTTCGTCATCAGGGTCGGGAGCAACAGTAAGCTTTTTCATACCGGCAAAAACATGATCCCGCAGATAATCCTCTAGGGATTCACCGTCCTCATGAAGCAATGAGTACTCAGCGAGCAGGGCGATACCCCAGGCACCGCCTTCTCCTGCCGTTTCCATGACTGTGACAGGAGCATGAATCGCAGCAGCAAGAAGATTCTGGCCGACACCTTCGGTCTTGAATAGACCGCCGTGTCCGTATACTTCATCAATGGCTACGTTTTCCCGGTTCATGATCTCCATGCCTGCCTTAAGGGTTTCAAGGCTCGCATAAATCTGCGTACGCATAAAATTCGCAATGTTCATTTTTGCATCCGGAGTACGGATCAGCATGGGACGACCCTCAGACAATCCGGTCACCGGTTCACCGGCATAATAGTTGAAGCTGATGAGTCCTCCGCAGTCCTTTTCGCCCTCCATGGCCTTTCTGAACAAACGTGTAAAAACTTCACCTGCATCGGTGGGGAAACCCATGATCTCACCGAATTCGCGGAAAAGGGCAACCCAGGCGTTAATGTCAGAAGTGCAGGAATTGCAGTGAACCATGCCAACCGGACGTCCGGATGGTGTGGTAACAATATCAATTTCAGGATATACACGTGACATGGGTTTTTCAAGCACGATCATGCTGAAGATGGATGTGCCCGCAGAGACATTGCCGGTGCGGGGACGAACACTGTTTGTAGCTGTCATGCCTGTACCTGCATCACCTTCCGGCGGGCACAGGATACAACCGGGTTCAAGATCACCGGAAGGATCGAGCAGGCGGGCTCCTTCAGGAGTCAGCGTGCCGGCATCCTCACCGGCAGAAAGAACAGCCGGAAGTATTTCTTTCAGTTTCCAGGGAAAGCCTTTCGGAGCGATGAGACTGTCAAAAGCGCGGATCATACCGTCATCATAATCACATGTATCTGAATCGATCGGCATCATGCCGCTTGCGTCGCCAACCCCAAGAACTTTCCTCCCGGTCAGCAGGTAATGGATCCATCCGGCAAGCGTTGTCAGGAAACGAATGTTCTTCACGTGAGGTTCATCATTCAGGATCGCCTGATAAAGATGACTCAGGCTCCATCGCTGCGGCATATTGAAAGAAAAGAGTTCAGTGAGCTTTTCGGATGCTTCCCCGGTAATTGTGTTGCGCCATGTACGGAAGGGTACAAGGAGATTCATTTTCCTGTCGAAAGGGAGATATCCATGCATCATGGCGCTTACACCAAGAGCGGCGACCTTCCTGAGGGGAAGACCTGTCTCCTTCATGACGTTCTTCTTCAGGTCGGCATAACTGGCCTGCAATCCGGATAAAATTGCTTCTTCACTGTAGGTCCAGACGCCATTCCGGAAATCGTTCTCCCATTCATGGCTGCCGGATGCAATAACCTTATGTTCACGATCGATCAGCACACTCTTGATACGAGTGGAACCAAATTCGATGCCAAGAACCGCGGTACCGTCCGAAATATGGTTTTTCATAATGAAACCTCCTGAAACTGGAAATCTGATTTTTTATATATTTTATCAAAAGGGGGTGATCGTGTAAACTGAGAAATTCAGTCATGAAACGTTACTTTACATATCTTCTGGATGGTTTCGGCGTTTTCATCCGATGCCCCCTGCGGCGCCTGCGCAGGATCATAAGACCGGCGAAAAGACCCCCGATGATCAGGACCGGCCCAAGGAAAACCATGAGCAGCTCGAAGGAGAAAGGGGGGAAAGGATTCGGATCCGCATAGGTTTCGTTAATGATTTCTTCCAGTGTCTTCGGCGCGTTCTCACGAAGAGCCACAGAACGGGAAGCGACCAGTTCATATTCAACCGAATTCCCATGTTCAGGAATATACGTCATTGTTGCGATATGCTCACCTGCAGCAATGGGTGCAGTAAAATCCCTGTCATACTGAATGGATACAACGGACGTCAGATTGGATGCCATGCGCTTTACTTCCGCATTCGTGGTGGTGATCCGCGGAGAAATGACAGAAGGATCCTTCATCTGGCAAGTAAGAAGGATTTTCCCGCGATTGGTATCGGATGTGGAATAATTGTTTGTTTCGATTGTGATAGGATTCATGTTGTAGAGGTCCATCGGAGTCACGCTCACATACTGGCTGAAACCGTAATTCATAAGTTTGATGGTATCAGCCCAGCGCGCGCGTTTTCCGGTAAACATGACAATTGAAATCAGGCGAACGCCCTCTTTTTCGGCTGCGCCTGCAAAACAGTATCCGGACCTGGAATGGGAACCGGTCTTGATCCCGATGGCATAAGGATAATAATACTTGTTGGGTTTTTCATCGGTTCCCGGAAGCATATATTCCGATTTCGTCGTAATCGTACGGGCACGCTGCATATTGGTCTTCGGGATTGACCATGTCGTTGCAGCAGCAATTTCCCTGAAGAGATCATTCTGCATGGCTGCCTGTGCGATGACCGCAAGGTCACGTGCCGTTGAATAATGATTGTCATCGTGATAGCCGTGCGGATTTACGAAATGCGTATTAGTGCATCCATAGATCTGTGCAGTGGAATTCATCAGATTTACAAATTCCGGAACAGAACCGGAAACTGTTTCTGCGATTACATTTGCGCCGTCATTACCGGAAAGAAGCATGGTGCCGTACAGAACATCAATAAAACGGATCTCCTCGCCGGCTTTCAGGTGCATTGTGGATGAATCAGCAGGTACATCAACGGCCGTATCGGATACTGTAACATATGTATAGACATCGTCCACCATCAGGATGCCGAGCAAAACTGTAAGGATTTTTGTTGTGGATGCAGGGTAACGGATCTCATCAGCATTTTTCTCGAATATCACTTCACCGGTATCTTCAGCGATAAGGATCGCAGAAAGCGCATATAGCTGATCGGCGGAGAGTGCTTCGGGGTGCGTTTCATCATAATCCTCAGCATGCGGTGACAGTGTCGGTTCAGGGATGGTGTCCTGTGAATCAGCCGATTCGGAAAATGCGGAACAAAACAGCACAGAAAAGGCGAATATGATCGCAGATACAAATGGCAGGATCCTTCTCAAGCCGTTTCATCCTTTCACAGAGTAATGCTTTGAAAACAAATCACAATATTCAGCCGGCAGATGCGGGGACTGCAAACGCAGGCAGCAGCGAAGAACCGGAGAGCTGCAGGGCCAGATAAATGATTCCGATCAGCGCGACATAAAGTGCGAAGGCACTGAAAGGCACAGTGGAAACAATCCGCAGCATGAAACGAAGGGCAAAATAGCCGCAAACCGCTGCAACGAGAACACCGACAATGGCGGGTACAGGCTGGATAAACGAAAAATCACCGGCTTCCAGCGCATCCTTTCCCTCCATAATCAAAGAACCAAGGATTGCAGGAGCGCTCATCATAAAGGAAAAGGAAGCGGCTCTCTTTTTATCAAGTCCGGAAAGGACACCGCCGAAGATTGTTGAACCGCTGCGGGAAATCCCCGGAAGAAGACCCGCCCCCTGGAATATTCCCATCACGACAGCCTGAACAGGGCCGACATTCCGGTCTGATGCGGGGCGCCGGGATGACACATAATCACAGATCAGCAGGAACAGTGCTGTGATAAGAAACGAAGCTCCAAGGAACCAGCCGTTGTTGAACACATCGAATCCGTCCACATCCGGGAAAAGGATCTTCGCAGCCAGATAAATCACAAGCGTGGGGACAGAGGCAAGTACAAGAAGAAAGAAAGTTCTGTTCTTTACGGGATGAAGGATCATATCGAACCATTCTTTGCGGAATACGATCAGAAGCGGAATCAGCGTACCGACATGCAAAAGGATATCAAGCACCTTGAAAGCAGACTGAGCTTCCGGAGTTGTCCCCTCGAGTCCGAGGAAAAAGCGGGCAAGAAGGAGATGACCGCTGGAGGAAACGGGCAGAAATTCACCCAGTCCCTGGATCAGTCCCATCAGAGCGCCTTGCAATACATTCATACATTGACCTCCATTATACAATTCAAAACATTTTATCACACGAAGAGATATTTGGAAAGCTTGACGCAGGGCAATCCCTTCTATATAATAAATTGCCGATATTATCGGTTTTTTTACTGCATATGAGAGGAGAACCTGAAACAGAATGAAACTGGGTGTTGTCGGGCTGCCGAATGTCGGTAAAAGCACACTTTTCAATGCGATCACCAATGCGGGTGCACAGGCTGAAAACTATCCGTTCTGTACGATCGAGCCGAATACCGGTGTTGTTGCTGTGCCGGACCGGCGGCTGAATGTTCTGGCGGATATGTATCACCCCAAAAAAGTGACCCCTACCACGATTGAATTTGTCGATATCGCCGGACTTGTAAAAGGAGCAAGCCGAGGAGAGGGACTTGGCAATAAATTCCTGAGTCATATCCGTGAAGTGGATGCCATTGTTCACGTCGTCCGGTGCTTTGAAAACGAAAATATCATCCATGTGGACGGAACCGTTGATCCGGCCCGTGATATCGAAACAATCAATCTTGAACTGATCTTTTCGGACATGGAAACCGTACAGCGCCGCCGTGAAAAGGCGGAAAAGAATTACCGGGGCGGAGATAAAAAAGCAGGAGCAGAAGCAGAACTTGCTGAAAAGATCTATTCACATCTTGAAGGCGGAAAACCTGCCAGAACCTATGATGCCGACGATGATGAAAAAGAAATTCTGAACGGATGGTTCCTCCTGACGACCAAGCCTGTTATCTATGCTGCAAATATCTCCGAAGAGGATATCGGAAAAGAGGAAGATGAAATTCCGTTCCTGAAGACAGTTCGTGCCATTGCTGCGTCTGAACAGGCGGAAATGATCACAATCTCCGCTGCGATCGAGGAAGATATCGCACAGATGAGTCCGGAGGAAAAAGCGGAGTTCCTCGAGGAAATGGGAATCGGACAGAGCGGACTGGACCGTCTGATTACTGCATGCTACCGTCTGCTCGGATTAATCTCATTTCTGACTGTCGGAGAAGATGAGTGCAGGGCCTGGACGATCAAAAACGGCACAAAAGCTCCCCAGGCTGCCGGAAAAATCCATACAGATTTTGAAAAAGGTTTTATCCGGGCTGAAGTTGTTTCCTACGAGACCCTGATTGCTTCAGGAAGTATGGCGGTCTGCCGTGAAAAAGGATTGATCCGCAGTGAAGGAAAAGACTACGTCATGAAAGACGGAGATGTGACTCTGTTCCGCTTTAATGTATGATCGGAAAGGAAGAACCAAATGTCCCGTATGAGTTTTTTCTGGAAAAGACTTGTCCGAATGGACCGCAAGGCTATGTGGAAAACGACCGCCATCCTTAAGAAGAGAAGCGGAAAAAGCCGTATCTGGCTGATGAAGGACATGCTTTCATGCGCCGTAAAGTACAATGCAGGATATATGGATTACAAGATTGCTCAGATGTACAGGCTGAACGATGAGCAGCGAAAAACTGTTATCACACGCGGCATATCGAATGAAATCGTAAGGCGTATGAACAATAAGGAATACTGGCATTTTTTTGATGACAAAGCCGAATTCAATACACAGTTCAGGGAATGGATCCCGAGGAAATGGATTGTTGTCCGGGAAGATACCGATCCTGAAGAGCTGTATGCGCTGTGCCGGAATCAGAAAGAATTGATCTGGAAACCGCTTGAAGGATCCAGTGGCCAGGGAATCCGGAAATATACTCAGGAAGATTGGAAAGACTCCGGCGAAGCCTTCAAAAGGCGGATGCTGCAGGACGGCATCGGTATTCTTGAAGAGGTTGTTATCCAGCATCCGAAAATGGCTTCTCTGTGTCCTTCTTCAGTAAACACCTGCCGGATTGCAACGCTGCTCGGAGACAAACAGCAGGGGATTGTTTATGCATTCCTCCGGATTGGAAACGGCAAGGTTATGGACAATGTGGACTGCGGCGGAATGGCAGCGCGTATTGATCTGGAAAGCGGCAAGCTGCTGACAGTTGGTGCGGACAAACAGGGGAACACCTTCCTGAAGCATCCCATCACCAATACAAGCATCGTCGGATTTCAGATCCCATTCTGGAAAGAAGCGAAGGAGATGTGCCTGAAGGCAGCGGAAAAATATCCGGAAATGCGCTTTATTGCATGGGATGTTGCCATCACGCCGGATGGACCGACCTTTATTGAAGGAAACAGCTTTCCGTCCCATGCTGTACCGCAGTTTGCAGCGCATTATCCGGACGGTATCGGCATTCTTCCGGAATTCAGAAAATTTATTGATATCTGATGGTTTATCAGCCAGGGCCTCGGCCTCTCTTTTTGCCCGTGCTCCCCACGGACCTGAATTCCTGCTTCCGGAGGTTTAAAGGGCATCGGGGAAAGAGATGATTCACTGTAAATCATCTGGCGTTTGCAGACAGTTTTCAGGGAAAGAGAGAACAGCAAATGACCTGAAAAGAAAAGTGTTGATTTTCAAAGAAAGATATGATAGTATCTTTTCGTTATGCGGACGGTCCTCTGTCCGGTATACGTGCCTGATCCGTTCGGT
>JAEEGL013737052.1_pt1 | contig 25789 bp, 29 predicted proteins | sample 9134231 | NCBI WGS metagenome assembly JAEEGL01 (sample SAMN16246548, study PRJNA631951) | gut metagenome | biome: gut microbiome; feature: rumen; material: fiber-attached | host: Bos | place: Iran: Karaj | collected 2018-10 | reverse complement strand
TTGTCTATTGTTTCGTCTAACTCTTTCATGCATCTATCAATAGCAGTAATTATTTCTTCTATTCTTTGTACGTCTTCTGTTGCTGCTCCTGGATTTATTGTTATATTCATACTATTTTTCCCTACCTTTCCTATTTAGCTATGTCTTTTAATCCTTCAATCATTGTAGTAAAGTCTTTTCCTTTAACTCCAACTTTCTCTTCTACGTCATCAATAACTCTTTGAAGTGAATTGAAATCATCTTCTTTAGCTCTAAATTTTTCTAATAGGTCATCAGCTGGATCTCCTTGAATATCTCCTCTTGTGATTTCTTCAATAAGATTTGTTAATCTAGCTAGGTTTTCTTTGTATTCTTCTCCAGCAGTAGCTAAAGCATTTCTAAGTTCTACTAATCCTTCTTCTTCAACATGTATTCTCATTTGTTCTACCTCCGTTAATTTGAATATAGCATGTTTTTATTTTATTAGCAAGTTTGAACAATTATGTTTACATTTAATTTTACAAATTTGTAATTCTATTATTTTTTTGTTTGTCTTCTTCTTTCAAGTCCTAATGCTTTATATAGTGCAGCTTTATCTTCTTTCATTTTTTCATCTGCTTCTTTATAAACATCGTTTGGAGTTTGATTATTCTGCCTTTCTGCTACTCCATAATTTAATCCTAAAGCTAATTGGTTTTCTACTCCTAATTTTATATTTTTTACTTCTTCTTGTACCATTCTAGATTTTGATTCAATTGTTTCTATATTATCCATTTTACTTATTACTACAAATTCATCTCCACCAATTTTAAATAAAATATTACCTGTTTCTTTTTTTCTAAGAGATCCATCTTGATTTTTTTCATAATTGTATTTTGGAAAATACTTTTTTAATATTTCTCCTGCTTTAATAATATAATCATCACCAACTTTATGATCATATTCATCATTTACATATTTTAGTCTAAATAAATCAAATATAGCAAAAACAAATTTATCTTTTGAATTCTCTAAAATGTTCATATATTCAATAAATTTATTTCTATTATATAATCCAGTTAATATATCTTCAGTAGCACTTATTAATAATTCTTCATATGCTTCATAATCTTTTAGTATTACTGATATACAATGTTTTATTATTTCTATAATAGAGTCATTTTCTTTTTCAATATGTGTATTAGGGTTAGAGATAGATATAACATATTCTTTTTTACTTTCTTTAGATTTAACTGGAATAAAGCATATTTTTTTATTTTCTTCTATTTCAATAAATACATAATTATTATTAACATAATCTTTCTCTTTATTTAGAATAATTGTTGAAATATTGTTATCGAAAGTTTCTTGATTATTATTTAAAATATTTATATAATTTCCATTTTCATCTAATCTATATATGATTGTTTCTTCTGATTTATAAAAATCATTTATAAACTTTATAGCATTTATTATTCCTTGTCTTGTATCTTTAGGACAAAGTGCTTCATCATATAGAAAGAATCCTATTTCGTGTTCTGTTAATTTTTTCTTATTATTTATCATATAAAACCTCCAATAGAAACTTGATAGTTTTTTATTTATCTAACTTTTTTATATCAACATACATTCTTGGATGATAAATTTGTTTTTCATAAAATTTAATAGCATTTTCATTGTATGCAAAAACATCTAACTTCTCCCAAAGACAGTTTTGTTCTTTGAAATATTTTTCTAGTTTTTCCATTAGTTGCTTTCCTATTCCATTTTTTCTTGCTTTATTTGATACTATTAATTCTGTTACTTCTCCCATTTTTGGACATTTATAATCTAGATAATCATATTCATCATATTCTCTTATTGTTCCCATTATTAATCCAATAGCTTTATTATTATCTACGGCTATAAAACATTTCCCATTTTTATTTTTTACTGCTTCCAAACTAATTAATGCCATTTTTTCTCTATATTCAGGATGAATTTGATCCAATTCATCTTTATCAATAGATAATATATATTCTTCTAATTCTACTAATAAATCACGCACATCTTCTATATATTTATCTTCATACTCAATTATTTCCATAGTACACCTCAAGTTTATTGTATCAAAAAAGATTAACTAAGTTAATCTTTTTAATAATGACCATAGATAACTATAAAAGTTCTTTTAAAGATCTTATACTTTTTTTACTTAATATTTTTTGTTTTGGCCTAAATATAATTGAATCTCCGCCAGCATTATCCCATGATGTACAGTTATGAAGTTTATCATCTACTAAAGTATCTTCTTGGGAGCTTGGTGGACAAACAAAACTCTTATCTATTCCTGCTACAACTAAAAATACAGGAACTAATAATCCGTTCTCTCGTATATATATTACTTTATCTTCTCCTTCATGAAAAGAATGAATTGTTGTAATAATTCCAGCAAGTCTTTTTTCTTTTTCTAATTGACGTAATGAAGTAAAAGCTTCATCAATTTCTTCACATTCTTTATAAAACTCTCTAAAGTTTATACTGTTTAAATATCTGCGCCAATCTTCATCATTGGTATTACCCTTCATTACACTATCAAACTTCTCTTGAGAGTTAATAACTACTCCATCAAAATCTACAAAATAACGTCTCATAAAAAACTCCATAAACCCCTCTTGAAAATATTATAATATGTTATTCTTCTGCTATCAATGTTTTATTTTTATAGTATTCAAAAGATTCTTTAACAATGTTATTTCCATATTTTATTATTTCTTTTTCATTGTGCATTAATTTCTTGAATTCTTTTATTCCTAATAAATCATATAAATATTTAACACTTAGTAAGCTCAAATCATAACCACTATATTCTTTTGTTTCAAATAAATCTCCATGTGATATTTGATTTAAATCTGGTATTTTTTTTGTTTTATTTAATAATTTATTAAACCATTTTTTAAAGTTCTCTTTATTGTTTAAATTATTATATTCTCCAGAGAAGAACTCAGCCATTCCTTCATCAAACCAAGTAATTCTATTTATTTTTTCTTTTTCAATTATTAATTCTTTATATAAAATATGAAATAGTTCATGAGAAGCAGTATATAATCTTCGATGATATTTTTCTTTATCATTATATATATCTTTTTCTATATATGAATTAATCATTCCGTTATCAAATGTTCCCTTAGCATACCTTGGAAGAGATTCTTTTTCGCCTCTTAAAGAATAAATAAATTCTCTAAAGTTATTTAAATCATCAAAAAAGTTTATTTGTATCTTTCTATATTTATCTATATCAAATAATTCTTTATATTTTTTTAAAGTTTCATCTAATATTTCTTCTAGATTATCTACTATAAAATTTAATGAATCTGGAGCGTATACTATAAAATTTTCATTATTTATTTGTTCTTTTTCCATAATAATCCTTTCTAGTTAATAATAACATAAAAACTGCAATTATTTATTGCAGTTTATTATATTAATTATTAATCCCATCCAAATTCATTATTGAACTCTTCTTCTATCTCATACCAATATTCACTATGATATCTATTAGTAACCCAAAATTGATCTTTTATACCTGCATAATGCATAATTCTTGTCTTGCTTTTATCAATCAAACCAAGTGTAACTTCTGAGCATTGATTATAGAAAATTGGAAGTAAATATATTTTGTCATAACAAACTAAGTTTAGTGCATCTTGATCCGGATAGCTAAGCTCTCTTGAATTAATCATTTCAAACATTTTTTCTTGAATCTTGTCTTCTCTCATTTTCTTTAAGTTAAATAAGACAACACCACTATTAATGTATTTATCTTCAATAGGACGAGTATAATCTGTTCCTCTTGACATTATTCCAAAATCTCTTACACCAGCTACATAATAGTCATCTATATTATATTTCCATATATTAGAAATGTCTTGTAAGACAATAGCATCAGAATCTATATAAAATATTTTATCTTCTTCTAGTATGTTTTGAAACATTAGTTTTACCATACAGAAATCTGTATAAAATGAATTCCTATTAAGAGAATCAGAATTTATGTTCTCATCCATTATTTTTCTAGAATCCTTAACGATTATTTCAACATCATTAAATCTTTCCATTACATCACGTAAATGTGGAATTTCATCTGCATTATCTGTTTCCGTAAATAAATAAACTTTTTTTACAGTTTTAGTAGTTTTTAATAAAGAGTATACCTCTATTACTAGGTGTCTATACCAATTTTGATTTGCAACTAGTGCAACTACCATTATCATCACCAATCCTTGTATTTTGATTATATCATATTTTCTTTAAATATATTTTTTTATTTTATTAAATCCAAATTTCCATTTATTATTATTGGATTAAATCCTTTTATTTCGTCATATAACATATTGTCAGGATAATCATTTAACATATATATTTTTTTATTTTGCATAAAAGCTTCATACATTTCTAAGAATGTTGATGCTCCTATATAGTTTTTATAATTATTTCCATTTTTGACTTTATCATAGTTAAGTACTAAAATACCATCTACTTTTGAAATGGATTCACGACTTTCATAATACATTTCTTTAAAAAAGGCCATATATTCTTCTTCATTCATTTTTTTATTATCTTCATTTGTTACAGGATCATCATAACAATTAGGCATTTTTAGAATAAATCCTTTATTTTCTAATTCTTCTTTTATAGGTTTTATTTTGTCATAAAAGCTTGTTGAACATACAATTAATAGTTTCATATTGCTCCCTCTATTTTTATTATAACAAAAAAGAGTGTGTTTTACACTCTTAAAGATTTTAATTTAGATATTATTTTAAAAATGATAAATACTATTAGATTAACTAGTACAATTGTCGCACCTGTAGGTGTTGCATTTAAATAAGAAATTATTATTCCTAGAATAAATGCAATTATAGATGTAATAATACTAGATATTACAACACTTTTAAATGTTTTGAAAACTTGCATTGATGAAAGTGTTGGAAAAATTATTAAACTTGATATTAAAAGAGAACCCATTAATCTCATACCAAGAACAACTGTTATAGAACATAGACAAGCAAAAATTATATTGTAAATATTAGTATTTATTCCAATAGATTTTGAAAATCTTTCATCAAATGTTATAGCAAATATTTTATTATAAGTAAAAATATAAAGAACTATTACTATAAGAGATAATATAATGCAAAGAATAATATCATTATCATTAATAGATAATATACTACCAAATAAATAATTATTGATATCTGTATTTGTTCCAAATATCGAAACAATAAAAGTTCCAATTGCTAAAGCACTGGATGACATGATAGCTATTAATGAATCACCATGTATTTTACTACTTTCATTTATTTTCAATATAAAAAATGAAGATATTATAACTATTGGTAAAGCAAATTCTAAAGGTGCTATACCTAAAACTGCAGCAAGAGAAAAAGCTCCAAAACCAACATGTGATAATCCATCACCTATCATAGAATTTTTTCTTAAAACTAATGATACTCCAATTAAGGATGCACATAAAGAAATTAGAATTCCTACAATAAAAGCTCTTGTCATGAAAGTGTAAGAAAACATACTTAATATATCGTTAATCATTGTGCACTCTCCTTACAAACTCATCTACTGTTCCAAAAAATATATCATTTTCTCTTAATGATAAAATTTTATTTCCAATCAAATTATCATGATCTAAATCATGAGTAATCATAATAATAGTAATACCATGTTCTTTATTTAATTTTTGAATAATACTATATAGATCTTTTTTAGATTTACTATCTAAGTTATTTGATGGTTCATCAAGAATTAATAACTTACTTGTTGCTGATAAACTTCTTGCAAGTAATACTTTTTGTCTTTGTCCACCCGATAATTCACAAAAACTTTTATTTTTTAATTTTTCTATACCTAATAGTTTTAAATTATTATTTGCTTCTTCTTTTTGTTCTTTGGAATAAACTATACTATACTTTTTCATATTTAATGTTCCAGAAAGAACTATTTCATATACTGAGGCTGGAAAATTAGAATCTATTTTTGTCTCTTGTGGCATATATCCAATAAAGTTTTGTTTCAATCCATTATTATATATTACTTTACCTTTTATTGGCTTTATTAAGCCTAATATACCTTTTATAAGAGTTGATTTACCACTTCCATTTGGTCCTACAATACATATAAAGTCATTTTCTTCTATATTCAAATTGATATTCTTTAGAATTATATCTTTTTCATAACCTAAAGAGACATTTTTTAATTCAATTAAACTCATATATTCCCCTTTTAATTTAATGCAATACGTAATGCTTCTATATTCTTATTCATAATATCAACATAAGTGATACCTTTTTTAAAATCATCATTTGATATATTATGTGCAGTATGATATTCAAGAACTTTAGCACCAGTTTCTTTAGCAATTGTTTCTGCTATTTTTCCATTAGATAATTCAATATGAAAAACAACTGGAATTTTATCGTTTTTAACAACACTTATTAGAAAAGATATTGTTTTAGCACTTGCTTCAGATTGTTCAGAACATCCTTTAAATGCTGCATAATACTCTAATTCATATTCATCTGTAAAATATTTAATTGGAAATCTATCTCCAAATACTATTTCTCTTCTTTTTGAGCTCTCTACTAGATTTCTTATTTCTATGTCTATATCTTTTATTTCTTTTATATATTTTTCTTTGTTATTATAATATGTTTCTTTATTATCTTTATCTATTTCAATAATACTTTCGTATATTTTCTCAATTATTTCAATGGCATTTTTAGGATTAGTCCAAATATGTTCATCATATTCGTCTTCTTCTTCCCCTTCCATTCCATATACAACTTCTTCTTTTACAAGTTCTATTAAATCCATCATTTTGATTATTTTTGTTTTATCTAAATCAATATCATTAATTATATCTTTTATCCATGAGTCGGAATCTCCTCCGTTGTATATAAAAAGATCACTTTTTTCAATTTTTATAATATCTTGTGGAGTTGGTTCAAAGTCATGAACTTCACTTCCAGGCTTAATAAGCATGGTTACTTCTACCCCATCTACATCTTTTGTAATAGCTCTTACAAAATCGTAACTAGGGAAATTAGTTGTGACAATTGTTATTCTACTTTCATTAGACTTTTTCATGCATCCTGTAAAAAAGAATGCAAATATAAATAATATAAATATAAATAGTATTTTTTTATTTTTCATTTTTATTCTCCTTAAAGCAATCTTTACAAATTCCTGGTATGATAATATGATCAGTTAGATTAAATTTATGTTCTTTTGAAATATGATTAGAAAGAGACTCAATACAGTCACAGTCAACATGTTCTAATTCTCCACATTTTTCACATTTTAGAAAGAAATGATTCTCTTCTTCACATTCTTCTAAATATTGATAATATGTTATATTATCATTTCCTATTGTTTTTAATAAAACTCCTTCGTTAACTAGTTTATCTACCAATCTATATATTGTTGTAAGACCAATTTCTTTATTTAAATCAATATATATATCCTTGATTGTAAATTCTTTATTTAATTCTTTTATTATATTAATAATTGTTTCTTTTTGTTTTGTTTTATAATTACTATTTCTTTTCATAATATCACCAATTTGAAAATCATTTTCATATTCATTATACTCTTTATTTTTAATTATTCAATATTTTTTTCAATAAAAAAGAAATAGATTTTATCTGTTTCTCCTATTTAATTCTTTTATTGTAAATAATCATTTGAGCATGTAAGATTTATTTTTAATTCTTTTAATGTTTCTCTATCTCCACCTTCAACTATATAAGTTGCATGAGCATCACAATTCTTAACCTTTTTTAAGCATTGCAACGCTTTCTCAGTAACTGGATTAGTAATTGAACAAATACTTAGTGCAGTTAATACTTCTGGTAATGTTAATCTAGTTCCATTGTTTAAATCTCTTTTTAATTTTAACATTGGTTCTAGTACGTTTGGAGATAATAAATTAATATCATCTGGTATTTTACTTAAGTATTTAATTGTATTTAAAATAACACTGCAGGCAGGAGTTAATATTTCTGTTTCTCTTCCAGTAATTATCTTACTATTTACTTTTAAAGCAATTGCATGACATCCCGTTTTCTTTTTCTTATCTTTTGCAGGTTTTATAACATCAAGATATGTTTCATCTATTTTTAATTCATTCATTAGTAATTTTACTTTTTTGAAATTATCTTCGTCACATAGTCCTTGCTTGTAATTATTTCTTTCATGATAATAACGTCTTACTATTTCTTTTTTTGCAGCATCCTCTACAACTGCATTGTCAGTAATACAAAAACCTATAACATTTACTCCCATGTCTGTTGGAGAAAAATAAATATCTTTTTTGCTTACTTTACTTAAAATATTTTTTAAAACTGGAAACATTTCTATGTCTCTATTATAATTAATAGCTGTTTTACCATATTTTTCTAAATGAAAAGGATCTATCATATTAACATCTTTTAAGTCGGCAGTTGCTGCTTCGTATGCTAAGTTTACAGGATGTTTTAAAGGAAGATTCCAAACTGGGAATGTTTCAAATTTAGCATATCCAGCATTAACACCTCTCATATTTTCATGATAGATTTGTGATAAACAAGTTGCAAGTTTACCACTTCCTGGTCCTGGAGCATTTACAAGTATTAATGGTTTTGTTGTTTCGATATAAGGATTTGCTCCATATCCTTCTTCACTTACTATTGTATCTACATCAGTTGGATAACCTTTAGTGAATGTATGAATATATGTTTTAATCCCATTTCTTTCAAGTTTTTTTATAAATTTATCTACGCATGGTTGATTTTTATATAGAGTTATAACAACACTGTTAACTGAAAATCCCATTTTTTTTGAATTTTCAATAAGCTTTAATATTTCAGCATCGTATGTTATTCCATACTCTCCTCTTGTCTTATTTCTTTCAATATCACCTGCATTTATGCAATAAATAATTTCTAAGTCATTTTTTAACTCTTTAAACATATTTATTTTTGCATCACTTTTAAATCCAGGTAATACTCTTGAAGCATGTCCATCATCAAACAATTTTCCACCTATTTCTAGGTATAATTTATCAAAAAGTTTAAATCTTTCTCTTATTTTTTCACTTTGAATTCTAACATATTTATCATTATCAAAACCAATTTTCATATATTACCTCTTACCAATTTTGTCTTTAATCATTTCAATATATTTTATACTGTTTGGAACTGAATCTTTTTCTGTTAAATGATAATTAGGATCATCTTTAACAGAATTATCTAGCTCTATTACTTTTTCAAAACATTTTAAAGCTTCTTTATAATTTTCTTCGCTATATAAATAATAACCTACCCAGGTATAAGCACAATTTAAAGCATCATGATAATTCTTTTTTGATTCTTCAAAATTATCTTCTCCTACTTTAACAGATTTATTAAAATATTTTCTTGCATTAACAGTATCTTCATTAGAAACACAAAACAACGCTGTAAGCATATAAGTATCAATTAAAGTAATATAATATGGATTTTCTTTTTTCTTATTTTTCTTTAATACATTATTTATATTTATTTCAATTAAATCTACAATATCAATAAGGAAATTAACATTATTCAACTCTTTAGATATATCAAATATTGTTTTATAAAAAAACTTTCTAGTATTTATTTCTTTATCACTATTATTATCTGAACACTTTTTTTCAAATTCTATAGATGCATTTTTTATCTCTTCATACATCTCTTCAAGATATTGTTTTTGACTTATTATCTTAATTAATTCATTAATATAGTTTCCTACATTATCTATTATCTTTTCAAAATCTTTATTAAAATCAATAATTAAATCTTTCATAATTAATCCTTTTTATTTGTATCTTTCTAGATACTTTTCTAATGCTTTTGATATTTGATCAGGGCATGAAGTGTTTTTTAGGCCACATTTAATACCTGATAATTTTGGAATGATATCTTCTACTTTCATATCTTTTATCAACGCGCCAATGCCTTTCAAATTACCATTACATCCTCCGACTACTTTTAAATCTTTAACAATTCCGTCTTCAATATCAAATATCATTTCTTGAGAACATACTCCATTTGGTCTATATACGTACTTCATAATACTACCTCATTCTTATTATTTTCATTTAATTAAATAATATCAAATCTATTATTTTTTTTCAATCACATGATATTACAATTTATAAGTTTATTGAACTTTTTTTTATTTTTTGTTATTCTTTATTTGGAGGAAGTGTTGAAAAATGTTTGATATAATAATACCTGCTTATGATGACCATGAGAAAGTAGCAAAAACTTTAGTTAGCATTGCAATGCAAACTAGTAGAGATCTTGCCAAAGTTTATATTGTTAACAATGGATCTCTTGGTGACTATAAAGAAGAAATAAAACAATTTAAAGGAATTTTAAATATTAAAGAAATAAAATTAAAAGAAAAAATGAATATGGGATATGTTAAAGACTATGCTTTAAGAAAAAGCGATGGTGTTTATGTTATTTTCCTTGAACCAGGTAATCAGTTTTTTCACTGCTATGTACTAGCTGCTTTATCTGATTATGCAAAATCTAATTATGATGTAGTAATGGGTAAATATTATTATTACAACAATAATATAAATGATTTATTTATAGTTGATAATCCATATGATTATTCAGAAATACATGGTAAAGCTTTTAAAAGAGCTTTCTTAGATGATAATAATATTCATTTTAACTATACAAATACATGTGAAAATGATAGTTTTGAAGGATTAGTTAATAATCTTGCTTATAATCCTATAGTAATTGATGACATTATTACTATTGTTTACCAACAAGATACAGATCTTTTAGAATATTATATGAATTTCTTATACAATAGATTATGGCTAATATATCAATTAGAAAATAGAAATATGGAAAGAGAATCTATATTAGATATTTATATTAATTCTTATTTGTACTTATATAATGAAATGAATGATAAATTATTTGAAAAGAAATATAAAAAGCTATTCAAGTATTGTGGACAATTTGAAAAACATCTTAACGATTATAATGATATTTTAAATGACGATTATTTATTAGAAATGATTAAAAATTTCTTTTCTATTAATGATAAAGCAGCTCTATATATGGTTGATGATTTTAATAGCTTTAGAGAAAGATTTAATGGAAAGGATGAGAAATAATGATAGATTTAATAGTTCCTGCTTATAATGCTAATAGTTTTATTAGTAATCTTTTATATAGTGTTGCCGCTCAAACAATAAGTAATCTAATAAATGTTGTAATTGTAGATGATTGTTCGAAAAAGAATTATGATGATATTGTAGAAAAATTCAAAAATCTTATAAATATACAAGTGGTAAGAACTAAAAAGAATTGTGGACCTGGGGCTGCAAGACAATTAGGTCTTGAGAATTCAAATTCGAAATATGTAGTTTTTTCTGATGCTGATGATATTTTTTATAATTGTTTTTCAATAGAGACTTTATATAATACTATAGAGAACGAGAATAAAGATGTTGTAAGTGCAAACTTTTTTGAAGAAATACCGAATGGTAGTTATTTAGAACATGGTGAAAATGCTATTTGGTTACATGGGAAAATATATAGAAGACAATTTATAAAAGATCATGATATGTTTTTTAATGATACAAGAGCTAATGAAGATACAGGATTTAATAAATTGGCACTTCTATTCTCTGATTTCTATTATATTAGTGATTATGTTTATATATGGAAATGTAATAATACATCTATAACTAGGTCAACAAATTATGGATTCTATGGACTTGAAGGTTTTTGCTACAACATATGTTGGTCTATTTATGAAGGAGAAAAAAGAGGCGCTAGCAAAGAAAGAATGGCTTCAATTCTATACGAAGCTTTCGTAGATTTGTATTATAGATATATTTACTATAAAGATGAAAAAGATAGAGATTTAATATTAGACTGGGCTAAAGATTTAAAACAATTATTTTTAAAATATGAAAATGATTTAAGTTATGATAAAAGAAAAGCCATTATATTTAAAGTAATTAATTTCTTATATCATGCATATCTTGGACCGGAAGGATTTTTAAATAACGATTTAACATTTAATCATTTTATAGAGTTAATAAAATAAAAAAGGCATTATGCCTTTTTATTTTTCTTCTTTTTTAATTGTTTAACTCTATCATTAATATTTTGTCTATTTTGTTGTTCAATAAATGCTATATCATTTTCATCTTGAACCGTTGATAGCTTTACTTTTTCTCCATCATATTTATATGACACTCTTCCAAGTCTTCTATCATATCTTTCACCAGTGGCATAATCAAATCCTGTTATTCCTTTTACTAAAGTAATGCAAACAACATTATCACATATTTCCTTGTCTGCTACTATTGATAAATAACTTCCATCTAGCTTTTTATTTACAAATCCTTCATAGTGCATTTGATTCTTGTCAACTGAAAAAGTTTTATCATCTATCGTTAGTCTTAAAGTTTTATTTTTCTTTTTTAGTAATCCTTCTATAGGTGCCATCTTTTCTAAACACTTTTTAGCTATAGATTTATAAAATTTCATCGTTGCTTTCGAGTCTAAATCGCTTTTTTCCATAATTCTCCTTCTTTCGATAACTTAGTATTTTATTTAAAAATATAAGTTTTGTCAAGAAAGCCATTAATTGTATTTGATTCCTAGCATCTTATAATATATGTCATATGCTCTTGGTAAATTAAAGAAACGAGCTATTAATAAATTATATATCTCATCTATCATTATAATTGAAAATAAAGTAATGCTTATTGTCAAAAATGCTTTTTTTGACATCTTTTGTGATAAGTATATACAAAATGGTACGATTAAATACATTAAAATTAATGATGACAAAGCAAAGAAAGCAATACTTCTAAAGCAAATGAATCCATCAATATTACCAAAGTTTAGTATTTCTGTATTATAATCCCATAACCTTAGTCCATCAAATAAATGGTAAATAATAAAACCTGAAATATATTCTAAAATACCAGTAACTAATGCTGCTATTAATGCGACATATAACGGTTTCTTTCTAAATTTATAGGTAGTTAATATTATTAATAATGCACCTATTGCATATATGTTAATCCAAGGCAAAAAATTACCGCCTTGCCAATAGAATTCTTTCATTCCTCCATCAAAGAAATAAAAGATAAACTCATAAATCCAACCAAATAAACCAGAAATTACTGTTACTAAAAAAATTATTCCAATTATTTGCCATTTTTCTAATTCTATTTTTTCATTTAAATAACTATTCAAAAACTTTTTCATATTAACCTCATACTATATAGATATTATACTATATTTATAAAATAAAAAGAAGCAATCGATTGATTACTTCTATTATAATACTAATTTTTTAGCATGATATTCTTCTAATGCCTTTTGGATATCTTCTTTATTATAGTATTTTTCTGCATATAAATGATTTATATCACAAGATACTATTTTTGTTATTAAATCAGCTATATTTGTATGTAATAAAAATAGTTTATCTACTTTTGCAGGCAATACAAGACTTTCTACATCAGTTAATTTTTTTAAATCTAAACTACCTACATACTGAGATGGTAATTCCATTCCTTTAGTAGATTCTAATTTGTCAATTACAAGTTGGTCTTTTACTATTCTTGGCATAATTACATTTTCTATAGTAGATAAAGAACTAAAGAAAATACTACCATCTAATTCTTCTTGAAAGACTGCATTTTTTAATGATTCTAGACTTCTAAATGAAATAGAATGACAATGAGGAAAAACAAAGCCATCTAATTCTTTTATTTTTGACATTGAAAAAAATCCTCCAATTCTTTTTGGAAAAACAACGTTATTAAATTCTGTTACTTCACTAAGTAAAAGGTTTCCTTTCATCATTTCTGGAAAATGAGCATTAGATATTCTCTTAGCACTTGCAAATTCTAGTGAACCATTTATTTCTGTTGGAAAACTATAATCTTTTATTTCTGTTATTCCATTTAAATAAATACTTCCTTTTATTTTATCTCCTAACTTTAAATGTTCTAAAGTTTTAAGGCCAGATAAGTCTAATTCTGAAAAGCTTTCAGGAAAGATAATACCTTCTACATCTTGTAAATAGTCTAGGTATAAGCATTTATCACTACAATCTACTTCTTTAAATATTCTATTTAAATCTTTTTTTATGTCTCTTTTACTTCTAAGTAAGTCTACTCTTCTTTCTTTACTAAAGCCAAATCCATTTAAATTATCTCCTATGTCATATAAACAGCATAATTCTTCGTTTGTTAGCTCTTCACCTGTTTGCATTTTATCTTCGATGCTATTAAGTAGTCTATAGTTTTTAATTATAGTTAGGAACTCCTCACTGCATGAAAAGTTTTTAACCTTTTCTACTAGTATTTCAAACATTTCTCTTTCGATATTTTGACATCCACCAATTCCTCTTATTTCTCTTATTTTATTATTTCCTTCCATTCTAATAGCAATTCTTGGAATACTATATTCTCCATTTCTATCTTTTGTAAAATAAATATAAAAGTCTCCTACACTTAATTGATAAGAGGCAAGATCTGTTACAATTGTACACCAACCTGTATTCTTTCCTACAATGCTATTTATAAGATGAGTTGCATCACTATTTTGTTCAAATTTAACCCATATACCATCATTATTCTTTTCATGGGCTCGTTCTATATAATAAACATATAATTTTTGAAAATTAAATGCACTTAATTCATCATATAATTTTTCATTATTACCATAATTTTCAGTTATATAGTTGAAAATATTGCTTATAACATCTTCATTTAATTCTAGAAATGGTTCAACAGTTGTTTTTGTCCTTCTTGTTATTTTGTTTATAGATTTATCATATATTCCTGACTTTAATAATCCTCTTAATATATAATATTTAAACCATATAGGATAATCTTCTGTTATTAAAAAGTCAAACCATTTATCAAGTGACTCTTTTTGTCCATTTCTAACTTTTTGTAATAACACTTTTTTTTCTTCCTCAGTAAAAGACTCTTTTCTTTCTACTACTTTTTGGATTTCTATATACTTTTTTGGAAGATCTTTTGCTAAATATTTATCATAAAAAAATTGCTTAACAATTCTTATTTTTGATTTATCTTCTTTTATTCTTTCTATTATTCTTTCTATTCTATCTAAATATTTTGTTATTTTTTCAATTGGTTCATCACTTTTACTGGCAGTAATCATTACTTCTTTACTGTAGTGTAAGTTTGGAAAAATACTATTTAGAAATTCTTCTCCCTTTATTGTTCTCATATTCCACCCCTAAATGCTTGCTTATTGTATCACATTTTCATAAAAAAATAAAGTATTAAAAAAGTTATTGATATTTCAATAACTTTTAAAAATTTAACATTATCCATTCAGGTTTAAACATTAATAATATTCCTACAAGGATCATAATAATTCCTGCAACTACTGATGAATATTTACCATATTTAGTAGATGTTGTACTTAATTCTAATGTTGCTACTGCTATTATAAATACAATTAAATCATCTATCATGTAGAATAAAGTATATATTAATAAATAAATAATTTTTGCTATTCCAGTTACTTCATTAACTGCTAATATTTCAGCAAATGTTGCTGGAAACACACTAGAACATGCTAATTCTACAACATTAACTGATATTGCAAGTATTACTACTCCACCTAGTGCTAATAATAGATTTTTTTCTGTTGTAAATTTTTTAATTCTTTCAAATATTTTTTTTCTTTTCTTTTCATCTACAACGTGACATCCATCTTCTTCTTTTCTTTGCCTTACAAACTTAACAATATTATATATTCCTATAATAAGTGCTATTGCACCTATTATTGTTCTTACATGTCTTGTTGCTATAAATGACAATATATTTGTTATTCCAAGCATGAATAAGAAATACATCACTGCAGAAGTAAATAAGAAGGTAATACCAATTATAAGCATTTTTTTCTTATCATTCATTCCAATTAACATATTAATTAAGAACAATAATACCCACATTGCACATGGATTAAATCCATCAACAAATCCAAGAATAACCGCTACTAAGCCAATTGATACATCTCTTTTATCTATATCTCCTAAAAAAGGAATGTTTTCTTTATATTTTTCTGCTACAGCCTCTTCTTCAGTTATTACTTCTAAGTACTCTTTAATTTTTGTTTCTATTTTTACTCCTACAGAATCATCATAACCAATATATGCTTCATCTCCAATAACAGTAAAAGGAACACTTTGATTAACTGGTTTTCCCATTATTTCTTTTGCTTTCTTCATTAATTCTAAATTAGAATCATCTCTCCATGTTTCATACATATATAGGTTATAATATTGACCATATTCTTTTTTTAGATCTTTAAAAAAGCGTTCTTCATTTGCACAATGGGGACATCCATCTCCAAAAAAGAAATAGATATTAATCTTGTCTTCTTCTTGTTCTTCTCCTACTAAGTCATGTATCTTATCTACATAATTTGAAGATAATGCATAAGCACTATAAGGAATTAAAAATACTAACAATAAAATAATAATTCTCTTTAAATATTTCACTTTACTATTTCCCCTATTTCTTTTTCTATTTCTTCTTGTTTCTTTTCTCCGACAATTCTTTTTATTTCTTTATCTTCATCATCAAATATAATTATTTCTGGTAATATTTTACCGATATTATATTCTTTAACTTTTTCTTCATCTAAATCAATATCATAATCTATAAAATTGACATTTTGATATTCATTTTTTAGATTTTTCCAATATTTATTAGTAATTATACATGCTGGGCACCACATAGCACCTATTTTAATTACTTTCATATTATCACCACAATTCTGTTAATTTATCATAACATTTTTTAAATGATTCTAGAAAAGAATCTAATTCTTCTTTAGTTGTTAAATGAGATAAGCTTACTCTAACACTTGAACTTGCTCTTTTTTCATCATGTGTTAATGCAAATACTGCTCTAGACATTTCCCCACCTTTAGAACATGCTGTTTGAGTTGATATATAAATATCATATTCTTCTAAAGCATGTTGAAGTGTTTCTGGTTTAACTCCTAAAACACTAAAATTTAATATTTGAGGAATTGAATATTCATTACTATTTATTTCTACTCTTTCATATTTTTCTAAATTATCTCTTAGATATTTATTAATATTACTTATATATTCTATTCTATTTTCTAGTGACTCTGTTGCAATTCTTAAAGCTTTAGACAATGATACTATTAAAGGTAATTGAGGAGTACCACTTCTAAATACAGTTGTACTTTTACCACCATGTATTAATGGTTCTAATTCAATATTTTCTTTCTTTATTAAACATCCAATACCTTTTATACCATATATTTTGTGAGCTGAAAAAGAAGCTAAATCAACATTTTCAAGTGATACAAAATCTTTTCCTATGCTTTGTGTCATATCGACATGAAATATACATTTTGGATGTTTTTTTATTATTTTACCAATTTCTTCTATAGGTTGCCTTATTCCTATTTCACTATTAACGCTTGCAATTGTAACAAGTATTGTATCATCTCTTATAAGTTTTTCTAATGAATCAAGTTTTACTCTTCCATATTCATCAGTTTCAACAAAATCTACTTCATAATCAAAGTATTTTTGTAAATAACTTATTGGTCCATATATAGATGAATGTTCAAATTCAGTAGTTATAATATGCTTTCCTCTATTTTTATATGCTAAAGCTATTCCTTTTATAGCAGTATTATTTGATTCACTAGCACCGCTTGTATATATTATTTCATTTGTTTTTATTTTAAGTATATCTGCAATTTGCTTTGTAGATGCATTGATTAATTCATTTGCTTCTGTTCCTAATTTATGTAATGAATTAGGATTTGCAAAATATGACATAGAAGCTTTGTCAAAAGATTCCAATACTTCTTTGCTTGTAGGTGTTGTTGCAGAATAATCTAGATAAATCATTTTACAATTTCCTCCATAGGATAAGATTTCATGGTATTACATAATGGATCATCAGATATTATTATTGCATCTTGAACTCCAGGAAGGCCTAATATAAATCTTACTAAAGTTGGAACAAAATATAAAAGAACAATTCCAATTACTCTTGCTACTACTTTACTTCCAGCTTTTTTCATAGCACTATCATCTTGAGCAATTACTGCACCACCAAAATCAAGTCCAATTAAAACAATTAATATAGCTGGAGCTATAATTCTAAAATATCCTAAAATCTCTCTTATAATGTCAACAGCATCTTCTGTTAAGAAACCGCCACAGCTTCCGCCTCCACCTCCAGAAGAACCGCCACTACCGCTTCCGCTACCACTACCGCTTCCGCTACCCCCAGCATAGCTATAAGCTTCGCTTTGTTCAATTCTTTTTGCTTCAACAGTTGTGCTTAAAAATGAAACAAATCCAATTAATATGAATAAACAAATGATAACTTTTTTCATATCACACCTCTACATTTAATTATAACATTCTGATATGTAAAAATAAAGAATCTATTGTATTTTGCAACAAAAAAACACTGCTTTACGCAATGTTATTTTTCTTTTGGTGACCAGTATGGAATTCGAATCCATGAATGCCGCCGTGAAAGGGCGGTGTGTTAAGCCACTTCACCAACTGGCCATATGGCGCCCCAACTAGGACTTGAACCTAGGACCCCTTGATTAACAGTCAAGTGCTCTAACCAACTGAGCTATTGAGGCATAAACTGGTGGGCCTGGGGGGACTTGAACCTCCGACCTCACGCTTATCAGGCGTGCGCTCTAACCACCTGAGCTACAAGCCCACTTTATCAGCTTTTTTTCAGCCGTACTTCTAAATTATATACTACACTTATTAAATTTGCAAGTTTTTTTTAATTTTTTTAATTAAACGTAGATATATCGAAGTCTTCAACTAATCCAAAGTCATAATAATCTAATAATATTATAGTACTTTTTTCTTGCTTTTCAATAGCAGAAATTGCATTAGTTATATCTATTTTAAGCCCTACTACATTATTGTTTTTAACGATTAATTCAATAGTATTTAACTTATCTTTGTTTTCATCATCTACTTTTCTTCTAATTACTTCAAATAATTTTTCGTTGTTTATCTCATAAATACCATTATTGTTAGTTGATTTTCTAATAATATTTTTAATAATTTCTGAATCATAATAATTAAAAAATACATAAGGAAAAGTAGATCCCATAACATTACCATCTATAGTTTTAACTTTAATACTTGTTTTAGTCCCTAAAAAACTAATTAATTGATTACCATCAGTAAATGTAAAAGAATAATTATCATTATATCTTTTACCTTCACTAACATAATCTACTCCATTATCATTAATAGTAAATTTAAAATTATAATTATTGGAATCAATAAAACTAAATAAATTATCTATTTCATCTTTTTCTTTAACTTCTTCTTTTTTAGCTTCTTGTTCTTCTTTAATCTCTTCTTTATTATCTTTATCATTTTGTACAAAAGTATTCTTAAAAGATAATCTTAAAAAGATTATAAGTGCTGCAATACCTAAAATATATAATCCAAGAACTAAAATAGATCTTTTTTGTTTATTAAAGAACATATCTGATAAGTTAAATCTTTTTTTATTTCCATTACTATCATAATCATTATAATTCATACTTTTTACTCTTTCTCAAACTTTTTATTAATTAAACTTTCTTTTTTTACTCCATTTAAGAACTCTTTAGCAGTCATTTCTTTCTTTCCTTCAATTTTTAATTCTTCTATTACAACTGCATCTGTTGTAGTTTTAACATAAATACCTGTTTTATCAGCATCTATAATTGTTCCTGCTTCTTTTTTACTATTATCTTTTTCAATTCTTGATCTATAAAACTTTACTCTTTTTCCATCAAGAAGTGCATAAGATCCAGGAAAAGGACTAAGTCCTCTAATCTTATTATGAACGTTTTCTGCAGTATCATTAAAATCTAATACTTCATCTTCTTTTTTTATTATTTTTGCAAGTGTTACTTTGTCTTCATCTTGTTTAATTCTTTTATTAGTACCATCAATTATGCTTGGAAGTGTTTCCATTAATAATTTGCTTCCTAATTCACTTAATTTATCATGAAGATCTCCTAAAGTATCATTTTCTCCAATACTAATTTTAGCTTGTGAAATGATATCTCCATCATCCATTCCTGGAGCCATATACATAATAGTAATACCTGTTTCTTTTTCTCCATTCATTATGGCATGATGAATTGGAGCTCCTCCTCTATATTTTGGTAATAATGATGCATGAACATTAACACATTTATATTTAGGAAAATCTAATATTTCATTAGGTATTATTTGTCCATAAGCACATGTTATTACTATATCTGGATTCATTTCTAAAACACAATCAAATTCTTTTCTAATCTTTTCTGGTTGTACTACTTTAATATTATGTTCTAATGCAACTTTCTTTATTGGAGAAAATTCTAACTCTTTGTGACGACCTACTTCTTTATCAGGTTGAGTTACTACTCCTATTACATTACAGTTTTCTATTAAAGCTTTTAAAACTGGAACACTAAATTCTGGAGTTCCCATAAAAACTACTTTTAAATCTTTCATTTAAATCACCTACTAAGAGTTTAGCATAAAAAGAGCAAAATTAAAATTAGATTGTTATCTAATTTTAATTAATTACTATTTTATTTAGGAATTCCATCACAATAAACATAATATTGTGCATAATATGTTGTTCCACCGCAATCATTATGTATTTGAGAGTCTTGTTCATTACGACATGTACTAAATCCTCTTAACATTACTGCTCTACTTAAATCAGAATGGTATCCACATACTGCATCCATGTCTAAATCATTAAGGGTATCTATTAAAGTATTAATCTTTCTAATATCTAGATTTTTTGTTACCCATGGTCCTGTTTTAGTTACATTTGATAATCTTCCATACATAACTGAAACTCTTTGATTTTGATCATTATTAATTATTTGCTGTAAATCAGGAGATATTTCAAGATAAAAACTATCTACATCTCCAATAGATCTTTGATTTGTACCATGTATTTCTCTTCCTGATATTAAATCAAATCTATATCTTGGAAAATCAGCTTTTTTATACTCTGCAAGTAATTGTTCCTTATTTTCATTATTCCATACTCTAATATAAGAAGAGTCTGTAAAATAATTATCACTAAGTCTTACATCTAAAATACCTTCATATCCATCATACTTGCGTCCACTTAAAAAGCCAGTATATGGATAAGTATATGTATAATCATTATTTAAATGAACACATATTTCTTTTTCATCACTTGTTCTTGAAAAGCTTCCATAATTTGCAATTAACTTATATGTACAATCAGTTTCAGGTACATATGCTTCTCCTCTGTTAACACAATCATCAGAATCTTTTACTTCAACAACATTTCCTGTTTTATCATATACAATAATTTTATCTTTACCACAAATAGAAACTGAAGTATCAAGTCTATTTACTCCTGTTAGGATTTTGCCACTATCGATATCATTATATGGAGTTAAATATATTCCTGTTTTTGATGTATCATAGCCTGTAAAATAATAGTCATAACCATTTCCATCATATGTTGCTACTATATAAGCTTCTTGAAAATCACCATATGGAGTTGATGTACCATTTTCAGTACTTACCATATCATAAGGAATATAATAAGTTGCTTCAATATCATATAGTTGTAGTTTTCCAGAATTAACAAGTGTTCTTGCTCCAGAAACTATATTTTGAGCTGTTGTAGCATAACTACTTTTTCTTGATTCACTAATATAACTAGTAACCGCAGGAATGGCAACTATCATAAGTACTCCAAGTATAATAATAACTGCTAATAGTTCAATTAAAGTAAATGCTTTTGAATGTTTCCTTTTCTTTTGCGCTCTTTTTTGTGACTTCACTTTCTTTTCTTCAACTTCTTTTTCTTTAGCTTTCATAAATAATTCCTCACTTTATAAATACTATTTATTATCTGCAGTTCTATCTTTGGTAAAAAAGAACATGCCGTATTCCATACCTTTATAACTATCTCTCTTATAATTAATTACTTTATAGCCAAAACCTGTACAAATGTCTACATCCCCGTCAGAATACTTATTAACATCGTTTTTCAAACAAAACATTGGCTCATTACCAACTTTTGTATTATAAAAGTCAATCAAACATATAGCCATCCAAAATATTAACATGGCCCATAATGCGATATCTAAAAATCTTTTAATTTTAACTGACTCATTTTCTTTTTCTAAATCTAATTTTTCTTTTTCTTCTTTATCCATTAGCTTTTCACCACTTTCAAAGGTTATCTTAATTAGTTATTACTTTTGAAATGTCTTTATTTTTTTTTATGCTAAGGTAAGTATTTAAGTTTATTGATTTTTCTATTTTATTGTCCTATATTACCCATATTAAATGTATTTGTTAATAACTCTGTAGAATCATCTATATTATTATCATTTTCATCTTCAAAATATACGGCAGTAAAACTTAGTTTATCTGGATCAATAACCTCTTCATTAGAATAATTAGGTGTCCATTCTTTAAATTTATATATTCCTTCTGCTACTACTTCTGGTGGTTCTGGATATTTATCAAAACCTGCTAAGAATTGTCCTGGAGTAGCATACAACTTTCCTCCAAAGATTCTTCCATGGGCTCCAGCATAGAATACAATATGAATATATTCTTCTTCGTCATCGATATTATTATCATTTCTATCTTTAAAATATCTTGCTGTAAATGTAAGATTGTTTTCATCAATTAAAGCATCAGTATCATAACTTGGATCCCAAGCTTTAAATTTATAATTACTATCTACAGTTAATTCTGGTGGTGTTGGATATTTATCATATCCTGGTAAATAGATTTCTTCTGTTACAAATCTTCTATTTCCATCTATTTTTCCTCTTTCTCCACCATAATAGATAATTGCAACTTTTTCTTCTAAATCATCTTTGTTGTTACCATTCTTATCTTCAAAATATGTTGCTGTAAATTCTATTACTTCTTTATCAATTACTTCATCAGTACTATAAGTTGGAGTCCATTCTTTAAATGCATAATTATCATTTGGAGTAACTGTTGGTGCTTCTGGATATTTATCATATCCTGGTAAATATATTTTTTCTGTTACAAGACTAGTTTCTCCATCTATTGTTCCAAATACTCCAGCATTATATTTTATTGCTACTACTTCATCTTTATCTGGAACTCTATTGTTATTGAAGTCTTCTAACCAAACAGCTTCATAAGTTTGATCTCCATTTACTGTATTACTTATTTCTTTATCCCATCCATTAAAGATATAATTATCTCTTGTTATTTCTTCTTCATAAAGTGGTGTTTCAAATCCATCTAATAATTTATCAAATACTTTATCTTCGAATACAACTTCTTCTACTCCATCAGTATAGATTACTTTTCTATATTCTTTTTCATCAGGTATATTATTTCCATTTACATCATTTTCTACAGTGAATGATGCATTATAAGTAGTGCTACCATTTACTGTTGTATCAAAGTTTCTATCCCATTTTTCAAAAGCATAATATAAATTTGGTTTAGGTGTAGGAATAACAATTCCAAGTTCATTAAATGTTAATCCTCCTAATAGATTATCATATCTTGTTTTACCTTCTAAAGAACCATTTTCAAGTGCAACAAACTCTACACTATAATGTTCTTCTAGATAATCTATAGTACCATTATTATTTAAATCATCAGTATATTTTGCTGTTACTGTTCTATTACTTCTTACGTTAGTATATGCTCCATCCCATTTTTCAAATAGTTTATTTTGATGTGTTGGAGCTGTTGGTGCTGTTGCGCTAAAACCTTCTTGAACATTAACTGATTTAATAACATTATTATCTTCACCATCTACAAATGTAACTTTATAAAATTTAACTTGAACAGGTTCTTCTACATTATTCTTAATATAATTAGCAGTTACAGTTAAATCACTTAACACTCGTGTATAATCTACATCCCATCCAGTAAATGTATAACCATCATGTTCTATTGTTAATGGAGCAGTTGCACCTTTTCCAACTAATACTCTTTCAACTTTTAATTCATTTTTATTTACACCATCAATAAATGTAACATTGTAATATGTATCTTGATCATCTGCTATTCCATTATTATTTAAATCAGCAGCATAAAGAGCTATGGCATGTGTATCATAAAGAATTTTATCGAAACTATCAATTTTAGAATCTCTATCATTATACTGATACCAACCACTAAATACAAAATTCTCATGATGTGGAGCTTTAGGCATTTCCGAATCTTTACCTACTTCTACTTCATATTGAAAAATATCTTGTCCGTTATAACTATCTGTAAATGTTACCATACGTGTAGCAACATCAGCTTTTTGATTAGGCTTTCCTACAAGTGTAATTAAGGAAACCATTATTACTAAAAATGCTAAAAATATTGCTATTTTTTTCTTATTAAAAAACATATTCTCACACCTTCCCAAGTTTATGGTCTATAAGTATGCTATCCTAGTATTATATATAATTATTATAGCATAATACTTAAAAATCTAGCAATAAAAACTAAAGAAGTAGACACTTATAAAAAAAAAATGTAAATACATCTTTTAATATGTCAAAAATTATATATGTTCTTCTATATAATCATAAATAATTCTTTTAAATTTTTCAAATTCTTCTTTACTATTTTCTTCGACATCATAAGTATTAAAATATGAATCTAAATACTTACTTTTTTTAAGCATTTCAAAGCTTTCTTTAAAATTAATATCAAATACAAGAACACTATGTACTATGCCTCTTTCACTAGCAGTAGTTCCTTTAAAACACTTTATTGTTTTTCTACTATCAATCATTTCTTTTACATAATCTCTTAAATCATCTTTGTTATAAAACTGTTTATACTCTTCACTTAATACTCTATAAATATCTATTTTATCTGTATCTCTTATCATTTTAGAAAATAATAGATTTTTTCCTTTTACTTTTTTATCTATTTCATATTTATTATGATTCTTAATAGCATCTTTTATTATTTTGTCATATTTAGAATCATCTATAAAATCTCTAATATGATTTTCATCAAATAAGTATATGCAACTTTGATCAGCATGATCTATTCCTGAACGAACATCAGAACACTTTCCACTTATTCTTACCTGTTCAAATCTTCCAATATCATGAAGTAAACCAATAAGTTTAGCAATATATACTTCTTCATCTCTTAAACCAAGTTTTTTAGCTAACTTTTCCATTAGTTTTTCTACTTCATAAGAATGATGATATTTATATCTTATTTCTTTTACATTCTTATCATAATTATTTAAATAATCATCAAAAGCTTTTTCAAATTTATTCTTCATATGTCACCTTTAAACACTTGTATCCTAAGTGAATTATAACATATATTTTTAATTACATACAAAAAAGAACTAATAATAGTTCTTTTATATTTTTATTCACTAGTTTCAATACTTTTCCAAATAATATTATTATTGTCATCTTTTACATATGTACTTTTATAAATGGCAGCTTTATCTCCATATTCAGCTAAAACAACTTCAGGCTCAAATGTATATGTATCTCCTAAATAATTTCCATTTTTCTTATCATATACCTTAATAATCATATCTCCAGCAGGAGTACTACCTTCATTTACTGCATATAAATGTTTTACATAAATATATATATTATCTCCATCTACTTTATAATCTTTATATCCCACAATACTTTGTGAGTATTTTCCCTCAAAAGCAATATATTCTTCTTTACAATAGTAC
>JAEEGL017337775.1_pt1 | contig 25790 bp, 22 predicted proteins | sample 9134231 | NCBI WGS metagenome assembly JAEEGL01 (sample SAMN16246548, study PRJNA631951) | gut metagenome | biome: gut microbiome; feature: rumen; material: fiber-attached | host: Bos | place: Iran: Karaj | collected 2018-10 | reverse complement strand
GTAATCTAAGACCCGGTGATATGCTTTTTTCTCCTGTAGGTAAGCCATATGATACTCTGGAAGAGGTAATAGGTATCAGACCTTCAAAAGGTTCCCTTGCAGAATATGGCATTTCCTATAGCCAGGTAGATCTTTTGCCTGATGGTTCATTTGATTTTGATAATATCAAAAAGACTCTTTTGGAGCATGACAATATTAAGCTTGTAACGATCCAGAGATCCAAGGGCTATCAGACAAGGCCTACACTTTCTGTTGATAGAATTGGTGAGCTTATTTCGTTTATTAAGGGCATAAAAAAAGATGTTATCTGCATGGTAGACAACTGCTACGGTGAATTTGTTGATACCAAGGAACCTACTGATGTGGGTGCTGATATGGTGGTTGGCTCTCTTATCAAGAATCCTGGCGGCGGCCTTGCACCAATTGGTGGTTATATAGCAGGTAAAAAAGAGTGTATAGAAAATGCGGCATACAGATTAACATCTCCGGGACTTGGTAAAGAGGTTGGTGCTTCTCTTGGAATCTTGCCTCAGTTTTATCAGGGATTTTTCCTTGCACCTACAGTTACAGCATCTGCCCTTAAGGGAGCTATTTTTGCTGCTAACATATATGAGAAGCTTGGCTTTGATGTTTGCCCGAATGGCTCTGAGGAAAGATATGATATTATCCAGGCAGTTACCTTTGGTAAGCCTGAAGGTGTAATTGCTTTTTGTCAGGGAGTACAGGCTGCTGCGCCTGTTGATTCTTTTGTTACGCCGCAGCCTTGGGATATGCCGGGATATGATGCGCAGGTTATTATGGCAGCCGGAGCCTTTGTATCAGGCTCCTCTATTGAGCTTTCAGCTGATGGCCCTATTAAAGAGCCTTATTCAGTATTTTTCCAGGGCGGACTTACATGGCCACATGCAAAGCTTGGAATTCTTAAGACACTTCAGGCTCTTGTTGATGCCGGTATGGTTTTAAAGGATGCTTTATAATTTAAAATAGTTTCAACTAATTGGTTTTTTATGATATTATATATAGTGGTCTTTTTCTGATTGTCCGGAGAAATATAATCAGAAGGAGATATATGAGATCATTTAATACACTGCTTGCTGAGAATACAGCATATAAAGAGTCACTGCCCTATGAGAGATTTTTGGCTAATGGAGCAGAAAGTCTTACTGATGCTGAACTATTGGCAATCATTATCAGAACCGGGAGTAGTGAGAGTTCACCTATTGATATAGCAAGACAGGTTATTGAGATGGGTAGAGGGAAGGATAAAGGGCTTAATTGTCTATTTTCGCTATCACTTGATGAACTTAAGAAGATTCACGGCATCGGGCAGGTGAAAGCTGTTAAACTTAAGTGTATAGCTGAGCTTGCAAAGAGAATGTCTTTTCAGAAGAGTATTGAAGAGATTGAATGCAATGACCCTGCAGTTGTTGCGCAGTATTATATGGAGAGGCTAAGGCATGAGGACCAGGAAAGAGCTATTTTACTGTGTCTTAACAATAAGCTAAGGCTGATTGAGGAATGTCTTTTATCCATAGGAACTGTTAATTCTGCTAGCGTTTCACCGAGAGATGTATTTATGCATGCGCTTAAATGCGGGGCATCTAATGTGATTCTTTTACATAATCATCCTGCAGGAGATCCGACTCCGAGCAGGTCTGATGTAGCTATTACCAATAAGATATGTGAGTCCGGTGTAATGCTGGATATCAGACTTAGGGATCATATAATTATAGGAGATAAAACGTACTGCAGTCTTAGAGAAAAAGGGCTGTTATGGCGATAAGGAGGAAGCTTTGGGAAACATTTTTGGAATCGATCTTGGAACCAGTAATATTAAGATTTACAACAAAGATGAGGATTCACTCACCGTTGAGAAGAATATGATTGCCATAGAGAATAAGGTAAATGTATTTGCCTATGGTAATTCTGCATATGAGATGTATGAGAAGGCACCTGACAAGATAAGAATTTCTTATCCTTTAAATAGTGGTGTTATTGCTGACATCGAGCATATGGAGACACTTGTTAAGCTGTTTTTGACTGATCAGATGAAGGGCTCTGTTAAGCCTTGTGAAGTATATATTGCAGTACCTAAGGATGTAACAGAAGTTGAGAGAAGAGCTTTCCATGATCTTATCAATGATGCCGGAATCAAGGCTAAGAAGATCATGATGGTAAAGAAGCCTTTGGTAGATGGCCTTGGAATGAATGTTGATGTAATGAATTCTCAGGGTGTTCTTGTAGTAGACGTGGGATATGATACAACCGAGATATCAATTCTTTCACTTCGAGGAATCGTTGTAAGTAAGCTCATTAAGGTAGGCGGTAAGAAGTTTGACGAATCTATCAGAAACGTAATCCGTAAGGAATTTGGACTTCTTATTGGTGAGAAGACTTCTGAAGCAGTTAAGATCTCACTTAAAGAGCTTGAGAAGGAAGGCAAGGATGCTGTTGTTTATGGAAGAGACATCGTAACAGGTCTTCCTGTTGAGCGTAAGATTCCTACAGATCTTTTAAATCAGGCACTTATTGAGAACTTTGATGTGATTCTTGATAATATAAAGGCAACTCTTGAGAAGACTCCTCCAGAGCTTGCAGCTGATATTTTCAAGCATGGACTTTATCTTACAGGTGGCGCTTCTCAGATCTGCCATCTTGCACAGAGACTTAGTAACGGTGTAGGACTGAATGTAAATATCGCTGAAAATCCAATTGGCTCAGGCGCTCTTGGTCTTGCTAAGATTATCAAGGAAGATCAGTATAAAGCTCTTGCATATGGAATTGAAGAGGATAAATAATGAGTCCCATTATCAAGAGAAGAGGAGAAGAATTTACATTACCAAGTAAATATCTCCTCTTTATTTTAACAGTGCTTTGCACGGGAATGATAATAATAACATTTAATACCAATCTGTTTACCGGCCCGCTTAATGCGTTTGCAGGTATATTTGTTGTGCCTTTTCAAAAGGGGATTACAACCGTTGGTACTTATTTGAATGAGACTACGGATAAATTATCATCAATCACTCAGCTTCTTGATGAAAATGAAAAACTTAAAGAGCAGATTGATGAGCTGACTATTGCTAATACAACCCTTGAACAGGAAAAATATGAGCTTACTGAGCTTAGAAATCTATATCAGTTAGATGAACAGTATGAGAAATATGAGAAGGTTGGAGCAAGGATTATAGCTAAGGATGCAGGTAACTGGTACAATTCCTTTGTTATTGATAAGGGGTCCGATGATGGACTTATGATCGATATGAATGTAATAGCCGATGGAGCTTTGGTTGGCAGGATAATTGATGTGGGTCCTGACTGGGCTAAGGTACAGTCAATCATAGCTGATAATGCGTCTGTTAGTGGAATGGTTCTTGCATCATCTGATAATCTTATTGTGAGCGGAGACCTTGAATTATACAGACAGGGGTTCATCAGGTTTTCCAAGCTGGTAGATGATGTTGACAGAGTAAGGATTGGAGATAAGATTGTTACTTCCAACATAAGTGATAAGTATCTTCCGGGAATACTTATTGGCTACATTTCTACACTTGATGATGATTCCAATAATCTGACCAAGTCAGGAACCATTACACCGGCTGTGGATTTTGAGCATATGAATATTGTTCTTGTGCTTTTGGATTTAAAGAAAAACATACAGGAATAAGGATTTTTAATGAATATTAGGAGATTTTTTGCAAATTTTATACTTCTAATTATTTCGTTCATTCTGCAGACAACAGTATTTAGAGTGCTGGATTTTGGTGGTATAGCACCGAATCTTCTCATGATACTTGTTGCAGCTACAGGCTTTATAAAAGGCGATAAACCAGGCCTTGTGATGGGCTTTTTTAGTGGCTTATTGATTGATATTTTCTTTGGAACATATATAGGATTTTTTGCTCTTATTTATATGTATCTTGGCTTCATTGTTGGGAAATTTCATGAAGTATTCTTTTCGCAAAATATAGCTATCCCCATTTCATTTATTGCCATAGCTGATTTTTTATATGGTTTTATTTGTTATGTACTAATGTTTCTTTTCAGGACCAAATTTGATATTGGCTATTACATGATGAATATTATTTTACCGGAAGTGGTTTATACGGCCATTGTTTCTATTTTTTATTATCCTATTGTTTTAGGAATAAATAATAGAATTGATGAACGTGAACAAAGGAGTGCTAAGAAATTTGTTTAATGATGTAAAAGAAGCTATTATCAAATTCATAACTTCAAGAGCTGTTATTGCTTGCGGTGTACTGGTATGTCTTGCTGCTGTCATGATATACAGGTTATTTACGCTGCAGATTATTAATGGCGAATATTATCTGGATACATTTAAACTTCGAATCAAGAAGGAAAAGAGTATTGCTGCAACCAGAGGAAATATCTATGACAGAAATGGTAAGCTTCTTGCCTATAATGAGCTTGCCAATTCAGTTACTATCGAAGATGTTTATAAGTCCGGTAGAAGTAAGAACAGGAATGTCAACGCTATTCTTAACAGACTTATCGATATCATAGAAGAAAATGGTGACAGTGTTGATCAGGATTTCAAGATTGTTCTTGATGAGAATAATAATTTTGAATTCAACGTTGAGGGTAATGCACTGCTTAGATTTTTGGCGGATGTTTATGGAAAGTCCTCTATAAATGATCTGAAATATGAGGAAAAGACCAAAACAGCTACTGAAGTAGTAGATGATATGTGTAAGACCTTTGGTATTGGTGATTACGAGGATCCAAATGACACATCTACTTTTACCATCAGAAAAGGCTATTCTAATGACAGAGCTTTAAAGGTTCTTAATATCAGATATAACATGAACGCGAACAGTTATCAGAAGTATATTGATACAACTGTAGCTTCTGATGTAAGTGACCAGACTGTAGCGGATGTAATGGAAAATGCAGATACTCTTGAAGGTGTTTCCATTCAGGAGAGCACTGCAAGGAAATATGTAGATTCCTATTATTTCTCGCATTTACTTGGCTACACCGGTAAGATTTCTGAAGATGAGCTCTATGAACTCCAGCAGAAAAATAGCAGCTACGGTATAAATGATACTGTGGGTAAATCAGGCATTGAACAGGCTATGGAAAGCGTACTTCAGGGAACAAAGGGCTCTGAAACGGTTTATGTTGATAATACCGGACAGGTAATTGAAACAAGTAATTATGTGAATTCCGTTGCAGGTAATGATGTATATCTTACGATCGACAAGGATTTGACGGAAGCCTGTTACAACATCATTGAACAGTCTCTTGCAGGAATTCTTGTATCCAAGATTCAAAATATCAAAACCTATACATTTACTGAGACTTCTAGCTCCAGCAATATTGTTATTCCTATATATGACGTTTATTTTGCCATGTTTGACAATAACGTTATAGATGTTGAACATTTGGCCAGGGATGATGCAAAGGAAGCTGAGAAGGCAGTTTACGATGCCTTTGTTGCCAAGAATGCTTCAGTTATAGCTGAACTTAGAGCGGAACTTACAGAAAAAAAGACAAGATATGATGCTCTTTCCAAGGAATACCAGTGGTATATGAGCCATATTGCAGCTAATCTTTATAGCAGCGGCATTTTGGATTCTTCCAAGGTAAACCGTGAGGATGCTACTTATATTGCCTGGACTACTGATGAGACAATATCTTTGGCTGAGTATCTTAAATATGCAATTGCCATGAACTGGATTGATGTATCCAAGCTTAGCATTGATAATCAGTATGCGGATTCAGAAGAAATCTTTTCTCAGATAGTATCAAGTGTGATCAAATCTCTTGAAAGTGACGCGGATTTCAGAACAAGATTATACAAATATCTTTTGCTGGATGGTTACATATCAGGAACTCAGGTTTGCAACATTTTGATTGAACAGAATGCTATTTCCATGGATGAAGAGGAACTTGCCCTTTGGGAAAGAGGCGGGGAGTCTTCTTATACTTTCATGATTAATAGAATATCCAACCTTGATATTACGCCTGCTCAGCTGGCGCTGGATCCATGTACAGGATCTATGGTCATTACTGATGTTAATTCCGGAGATGTGCTGGCTCTTGTATCATATCCGGGATATGACAATAATATGATGGCTAATGGAGTAGATGCACAGTATTACGCCAAGCTTCGTAAGGATAATTCAAATCCTTTATATAATTATGCAACACAGCAGAAGACCGCTCCCGGATCTACCTTTAAGATGGTATCTTCAACTGCAGGTCTTATGGAAGGCGTAATCAACACAAGTTCAACGATTTATTGCGGCGGTATCTTTGATAAGACCAATAATCCGCCAAAATGCTGGATATATCCAAGGGGCCACGGTGGACTGAATGTTACCGGCGGAATCCGTAATTCCTGTAACTGTTTCTTTTACGAAGTGGGTTACAGGCTGGCTAATATGGGAGATTCCTATTCACCTGAAGAAGGTCTTGCACTGCTTGCCAAATATGCTGATCTTTATGGCCTTTCTGAAAAATCAGGAATCGAAATTACTGAATCTGAACCTCAGACTTCAGATGTTGACCCGGTTCGTTCTGCTATAGGACAGGGTACTAACTCTTACACAACTGTCGGACTTGCAAGATATGTTACAACTGTTGCAAACAGCGGTACCTGCTATAATCTGACACTTTTAGACAAAACAACTGATTCCAATGGAAATCTTCTTGAAGAGTATTCTGCTGAAATCAGAAACACTGTTGAAATGCCTCAGAGCTATTGGGATGCTATTCATCTTGGTATGAGGCAGGTGGTTATGGATAAGGCATATTATAATAATCTGGATGTTGCTGTAGCCGGTAAGACCGGTACGGCGCAGGAGTCCAAGAATAAGCCTAACCATTCACTTTTTGTCTGCTATGCGCCCTATGAGAAGCCTGAAATAGCTATTGCTACCAGAATAGCTAATGGTTATACATCAAGTTATGCTGCGCAGATCACAAAAGAAGCTTTGGCATATTACTTTGAACTTAGGGACGAAGACGATATCATATCCGGTACAGCTCAGACTCTTCAGGATGGTGCAACTAACGCGGATTAAAGTTTTAGGGGATATCTTATGATAAAGAAATACAGGATAATTGATTACGATTTTGGCCTCGTGATCATGGTTATCGCACTTACCATTATAGGTCTAATGGCCATTAATTCTGCTGATCCTTCATCTAAGAATAAGCAGCTGGCTGGACTTGCCATGGGCATTGTTTTAATGGTCTTTATATCACTGCTTGATTATGTTTTTATCATAAAACTTTATATACTGATTTACCTTGTTAATGCAGTTTTGCTGGCTTTGGTTCTATCCCCCTTGGGTAGTAGTACAAACGGAGCGCAGAGATGGATAAATTTGTTCGGAATTACATTCCAGCCCTCTGAAGCCGCGAAAATATTATTGATTTTATTTTTTGCACAGTTTATCATGAAATATAAAGAAAGAATAAAATCTTTCGGCTTTATTTTGATTTGTCTGATTCTTTTGTCATTGCCTTTGGCACTTATAGCAATGCAACCAGACTTATCAACATGCATAATGGTTATGACTATTTTTTCTGTTATTCTTTTTGTTGCGGGTATTAGTTGGAAGATAGTTGTGGCCGTACTTTCAATATCCATTCCGAGTGTACTTTTTGTTATTTATAATGCTGTTCAGGGCGAAAATAGTTTGCTGCATGATTACCAGCAAAGGCGTATTTTAGCCTGGCTTCATCCTGAGGATTATGCTAATTCAGATGCTTATCAGACGCTTAATTCTATGATGGCTATTGGTTCAGGACAGCTATACGGTAAGGGATATAATACCAACGAGATCAGTTCTGTATTAAATGGTGGTTTCATTTCCGAGTCGCCTACGGACTTTATTTTTACAGTTATAGGTGAGGAATTTGGCTTTGTTGGTGCATGTATTGTAATAATGCTTGTTCTGTTTATTGCAATTGAATGCTTTATGATATCTATGAAAGCTAGAAATAAGGCAGGAGAGATAATTGCAGCCGGTGTAGGAGCGTGGATTGGTTTTCAGGGATTTATCAATATTGGTGTAGCTACGGGGGTAATTCCCAATACTGGTATTCCGCTTCCTTTTGTTAGTTACGGTCTTACATCACTTCTTAGTTCTTATATGGGGATAGGGTTTGTATTAAACGTCAGACTACAAAGTAATAAATATAATTTGGGGAGGGTATAACCCATGAATATTGCACTTATAGCACATGATGCTAAAAAGAAACTTATGCAGAATTTTTGTATTGCCTATAGGGGAATACTTAGTAAAAATGATCTTTATGCTACCGGAACTACCGGAAGACTAATTGAAGAGGTTACTAATCTTAGTGTACATAAATATTTGGCAGGACACTTAGGCGGTGCTCAGCAGCTTGGAGCAGCAATTGAACATAACGAGATTGACCTTGTTATCTTCTTAAGAGACCCGCTTACAGTTAAGTCTCATGAGCCGGATGTTAATAATGTTATGACTTTATGCGATATGCATAATATTCCGGTTGCTACAAACCTGGCATCCGCTGAACTTTTGATTAAATCACTTGATAGAGGAGATCTTGAGTGGCGTGAAATGTACAAATAAGATTATTTCTTTTTTGACAATCTTAAGTGTTTTAGTTTTATGGCTAACGGGATGTGCTGGCCTACCTTATATGGCGCATTATTCCATTAGTTCTTTTTCCTCTGATGTGCGGTATGATAACTATTATCCGACTTTTGCATCAGCTCTTTGTGTTGTTAATTCTGATATCAATATTTCCAATCTGGATTTATCTGAAAAAGTCAGCGCAGGTCTTTTTGATCTTGGACGTAAGGAGACTTTGTTTGCACAAAATGTCAATGCGAGAGTTATGCCTGCAAGTCTTACCAAGGTCATGACTGCTTATGTCGCGCTTAAATATGGAAGTTTGGAGCAGGTTCTGGTGGCAGGATCTGATGTTTATGTTGATGAAAGTGGCGCTCAGAAGATTAATCTTAAGCAGGGAGATCGTATGACGCTGGATCAGGCTTTACATATTCTCCTTATTTATTCTGCCAATGACGTAGCTAATCTGATTGCTTCTAATATTTGTGATTCAATTGATGATTTCGTAAATCTTATGAATGAGGAAGCAAAGGCTATAGGAGCTACCAATTCTCATTTTGAGAATCCTCATGGTCTTACTAGTGATGAACATTATGTTACTGCATATGATATGTACCTTATATTCAATGCTGCTATGGAATATGATGCTTTTAGTGAGATCATAAATATGACCTCGTATTCTACGACATATCTTGATTCCAGTGGCAATTCCAAGGAAATAGAAATAAAGAGTACTAACGGATTCCTAAACGGCAATAAATCTCAGCCTTCCGGAGTTACTGTGATCGGAGGAAAAACAGGTACTACTTCAGCCGCAGGACATTGTCTTATCCTTCTTGCAAAAGATACACAAGGAAGCCCTTATGTTGCAGTAATAATGCGGGATACAGATAGTGATTCTCTTTATACTGATATGACAGATTTATTACAGGAAATAGTTAATTAAGGTTGTCTTTTATTTGTTGATAACTTATAATTAATACATCAATTTTAAATTCTTTGCTTGCAGGAGGGTATGCCAATGGTTCAGTTAATTGTTGGGAAAAAGGGTAAAGGAAAGACTAAATGCTTATTAGATAAGGTGAACACTGAAGTTAAGAATGTTCTTGGAAGTATTGCCTTTCTTGATAAGAACACTAAGCACATGTATGAGCTTAATAACAAGATTCGTTTGATTGTTGTTTCTGATTTTATGATTTCTAACGCCGATGAGTTCATCGGATTTGTAAGTGGTATTATTTCTCAAGACCATGATCTCCAGCAAATGTATTTTGATAGTTTCCTTAAAATTTCCTGTTTAGAAGGTCAGGATATTACAGAGACTATAAACAAGCTTGAAAAGCTTTCTGAGAAATTTAATATTGATTTTGTACTTAGCCTTTCAATGGATGAGGCAGAGGTTCCAGAATCCGTTAAGTCAAAGATTGTGATTTCTCTTTGATCAAAAATCAAATTTGAATAATAATATAAGCCGCGGTGGATCCGCGGCTTATATTTTGAAGATAGTAGTGTGGGGAGTAATGTTTTGTCAGGCAATAGAAAAGTAACCAGATATCCTAAAAATTTGAATAACATCAATATTGGTGTTGTATTTTTTGCAGTTATCGCCATATATGTTGTTATCAGTGTCATAACTTATTTACGTAGAGACCATATTGTAGGATACGAGGTTAAGGAAGGCGCTCTTTCAACAAATAATATTTATGATGCAATTGCTCTTAGGCAGGAAAAGATTGTTGAGAGTGATACTGCCGGTTATATCAATTATTTTGCAGCAGAGGGCGGAAGAGTAGCTGTTGGGAATCTTGTTTATACTGTAGATGAATCGGGACAGCTTCTTGATTATCTGAAATCCCAGGGCTCCGATGAGATTATTCTGGGTGACGAGGATATGTATGAGCTTCGTTCTCAGATTGTAGATTTTAAATCCTCTTTTGAAAAAGAGAGCTTTTATACAGTATATGATTTTAAGATAAGCCTTGATGGAACAGTACAGAAGTTATCTAATAACAGCATTTTGCAGAATATACAGTCTTTAAATGCAAATAGTGCAGCGCTTGCTGCTATCAATTATAAATATGCGGCTGATACAGGAATAGTTATCTATTCAACGGATGGATTTGAAGCGCTTTCAGCATCGGACATTAATCTTTCTATGTTTGATGTTTCCAATTATAACAAGAACCAGCTCATAAATAATGCCCTTGTTAAGGCAGGAGATCCTGTATATAAGCTTTGTACCAATGAGGAATGGTCCATAGTTATTCACGAAGACGATCTGGAGAAGGTAAATCAACTTGTTGACCTTGGCTATGTTAAGGTTCGATTTATTAAAAACCAGAATGAATCCTGGGGTAAGGTTTCAAGTGTTACTAGCCCAGAGGGGGATACATTTGTTGTACTTACCTTTACCAATTCCATGATCACTTTCTGCAGGGATAGATTTTTAAATGTTGAGCTTATCACAGAGGATGAAACGGGTTTAAAGATTCCTAATTCATCTATTGTTAACAAGAACTTCTATCTTGTTCCCAAGGAATATATTATTAAGAACAATGATAATTCCTCAGGTGTTTTGAGGAGTCGCTATGATGAGCAGGGGAAAGAAACCTCTGAATTTGTAAATGTTTCAGTATATAGTGAGAATGAAACTGAGTACTATGTTGATATGACTATGCTTCGTTCAGGTGATAATCTGATTAAGCCGGATTCTACAGAACGTTTTGCTGTTGGTAAACAGGATACACTGGTAGGTGTTTACAATATCAATAAGGGATATGCAGATTTCAGGCAGATTCGTATTCTTTATCAGAATGATGAATATTCAATTGTTCGTTCCAATACAATGTACGGCTTGAATGTATATGACTATATAGTTCTTGATTCTGATGTTATTGATGAATCCGGCAATCTGAAGAGAGATAGTAAAGCTTCTAATGATAATACAGAATTAAATAGTGATTCGAACACTGATTATGATAAAAACTCAGAGGAAACTTTCGACGAGTTTTCTGATGAGACTACAGATGAAGTATCAATAGATGATTTAGAAACAGATACATCAGAAGAAAGTGATGAAATTGCTTTGGAAGATGCAGAAAATGGCGAAATTGACAACTAGTCATATTTGACATCTTGTGTAATATTTCGTAAAATAATACATGGTTTTGTTGGGATAAAAAGTTTGAGGAGTTTATATAATTATGAGCGTAATGGATAAATTTTTAAAAGCAATTCAGCTTAATGGGGATGATGATAGTGGCTATTACGACGATTATGATGATAGTTATAGCGCCACCTCCAAGATCGAGTCTATTAATAATTCCACACCAATTGGAAAAGATGATAATGTAGCAGAGCCTTCAGAAGATAAGATCAAGAAGATCACTTCCAAGACTACTCCTTCCAGAAATAAGAAAGCACTTAGTGCAGCCGGAATGGAAGTTTGTGTTATTAAGCCTACATCAGTTGAGGATGCAAGAGAGATTACAGAAACTCTTTTGGCTAATCGCACCGTAGTTCTTAACTTAGAGGGACTTGATGTTGATATAGCTCAGAGAATTATTGATTTTACTTCAGGTTCAACTTTTGCTATTTCAGGTAATTTGCAGAAGATATCCAGATACATTTTCATAATTACTCCGGCTTCTGTAGATATATCCGGTGATTTCCAGTCTATGCTTAACGGTGCCTTTGGCGGTGGTATTGCTGAAGGTCCTCAGCAGATCGACTAACAATAATATTGTATTAAGGGCTGTTGACATGTAGCTTGATAGTCAACAGCCTTATTTTTGATATTTACTAATAAAAATGGAGAATATAAGATGAGTAATACTATTACAGTTAATTATGATAAAAAGCCATGCTATGATATTTGTCTTACTACAGATTTTAACGAGCTTTCTGATAAAATTACAGGTCTTGGCTTTGAAAACAGAAGGATTATGATCATTACTGATAGTAATGTTAAAGAGTTGTATGCTGATTCTGTAAAAGAAGCAATTCAGAATGTTTCAGATACAATCATTGTTTATTCTATTCCTGCCGGTGAAGAAAACAAGAATCTTTCAGAGATTGATAAGATATATGAAGTTTTAATTGAAAACAGATTCGACAGACATGATCTTATAATTGCACTTGGAGGCGGCGTAGTTGGCGATATGGCAGGTTTTACAGCAGCGACTTTCCTTCGCGGAATAGCCTTTATCCAGGTGCCGACAACTCTTTTGGCTCAGACTGATAGTAGTATCGGTGGTAAAACAGGCGTAGATTTTAAGGGCTATAAGAATATGGTCGGCGCATTCTATATGCCAAAGCTTGTTTACATGAATATTTCTGTATTAAATTCTCTGAGTGGAAGACAGTATGCTTCAGGATTTGCTGAAGTTATGAAACATGCTCTTATTAAGGATGCTAATTTCTATAGCTGGCTTATAGAGAATATGTATGAAATTGATGAAAAAGATTCTGAAGTTCTCTTAGAGATGATCAAAAGAAGCTGTGAGATCAAAAAAGCAGTAGTTGAAAAGGATCCTACAGAAAAGGGAGACAGGGTTCTTTTGAACTTTGGACATACACTTGGACATGCAATAGAGAAGGCTAAGAATTTCGAATTATTCCATGGCGAGTGCGTTGCTCTTGGTGCTGTTGCAGCTGCTTTCATTTCATGGAAGAAGGAATTTATCTCCATGGAGGAATATTATGAGATAAGAGATATGTTTGTACCTTTTAATCTCCCTATTTCCATTGAAGATTTAGATGCTGATGAGGTTATAAAGCTCGCTAAATCTGATAAGAAATCAGATTTAAACAAGGTTAAATTCATTCTTTTAAAAGGTATCGGAAAAGCTTTTGTTACTTATGACGTTACCGATGATGATATGAAGAATGCTTTGAATGAGATAATATATATCGAAGATAATGAATGATTTTTGAGGTGTTGTACTAATGGAAAAAATGTCAAAGAAAAAGAAGATTTTTCTTATTGTAGACTTTGTTTTGATTGCTTTACTTATATTTTTAGACCAGTTTACCAAAAAGCTTGCAGTTGATTATTTACAGGATAAACCGGCATTCAATATAATAAATGGAGTTTTAGAGCTTAATTTCCTTAAAAATTCCGGTGCAGCTTTTGGACTTTTGCAGAATCAGAAGGTATTTTTTGTTCTTGTAGCTTCTCTTATTCTGATCATCATTGCTTATGTTTTATTCAGACTTCCTGATGACAAGAAGTATAATGTAATGCATATTCTTCTTGTATTTATCGCCAGTGGAGCAGCAGGAAATATGATTGACAGAATAAAAAATGATTATGTAGTTGATTTCATATATTTTGTTTTGATCAATTTCCCGATTTTTAATGTAGCAGATATTTATGTCACTGTAGCTACCATTGTTTTTGTTATACTGTTTTTGTTCTATTACAAAGAAAATGATTTTGATTTCTTGAGCTTCAGACAACAGAAGAAATATAGGGAATTTAAATAATGGAATCTTCCGTAGATAAGTTCGAATTTATTGTAACAGACGAATATGAGGGAATAAGAATTGATAAGCTTATAAGTGAGCTTATCGATTCTTTTTCGCGTACCTATATTAAGAAACTTATAGATGACAAGAAGGTTTTCTGCAACGATAAGAATGTAAAAGCAAGCTTTACAGTTTCGGAAAATGACCATATTATCATGGAAATTCCTCCTCTTGAGGTGCCTGAAATCCTGCCTCAGGATATCCCGCTGGATATTATTTATGAAGACGATGACGTAGTTGTAGTTAACAAACCAAAGGACATGGTTGTTCATCCTGCTGCAGGTCATTATAAGGATACTTTGGTCAATGCAATAATGTATCACTGTAAGGATAATCTTTCCGGCATAAATGGAATAATGCGTCCCGGAATTGTTCATAGAATTGATAAGGACACCACAGGGTCTGTTATCATCTGCAAAAATGATAATTCCCATAGGGAGATTGCTCAGCAGCTAAAAGATCATTCCATAAACCGTGTATATCACGCAATATGCTACGGGATTATTAAAGAAGATGAGGGGGATGTTGTAGCTAATATTGGAAGAAGCCCTCAGGATAGAAAAAAGATGGCAGTTGTTCCGGGTGGCAAATATGCTGCAACTCATTATAAGGTCTTAAAAAGATTTCCTGAAGATGGTTTTACTTATATCGAGTGCAAGCTGCAGACTGGAAGAACTCACCAGATCCGCGTTCATATGTCTCATATCGGACATCCTCTTTTGGGAGATGAGGTATATGCAAATGGCAGAAAGTCCAAGTTCAAGACAAATGGCCAATGTCTTCACGCTAAGACCTTAGGTTTTATTCATCCTGTTACAAAGGAATATATAGAAACTGATGCACCGCTACCGGATTACTTTTTACGTTTGCTCAATGTTTTGAAATAATGTAAAATAATAGTGTATAGACATTTACTAATAAATCCAATAATTGTCTGTACTATTTATGGTTATGAATAATATTGCTAAAAGGGGTGAGGCTTTATGAATACTATTATAACTATTGGACGTCAATTTGGTTCAGGCGGAAGAGAAATTGGGGAGAAGGTAGCAGCTAAGTATGGAATTAAATGCTATGACAAAGAGCTTCTTAGCAGAGCTGCCAAAGAGAGCGGATTCTGCGAAGAGATGATCCAGAATCATGATGAGAGACCTACAAATTCTTTCTTGTATAATCTGGTTATGGATACCTATTCATTTGGCTACAATGCATCAAGCTTTGTAGATATGCCTATCAGTCACAAGGTTTTCCTTGCACAGTTCGATACTATCAAAAAGATTGCTGAGGAAGGGCCTTGCGTTATCGTAGGAAGATGCGCTGATTATGCACTTAGCGAATTTGATAATGTTCTTAATATCTTTATTCATGCTGATGAGGATACCAAGATCAAGAGAATTAAAGAGCGTTTTGAAGATGTTAAGACTGATGATCAGGCGCGTGACATGATGAATAAAAAAGACAAACAGCGTCAGAGCTATTATAATTATTATTCATCCAAGAAGTGGGGAAGAGCAGACAGTTATGATCTGACCATAAATTCCAGCATATTGGGTATAGACGGAACAGTTAAATTTATTACTCAATATATTGAAGATTTTGAAAATCAGAAAAAATAAAACTTTTGTATTTTTATTTCCGGAAGAGTGAAATCTTCCGGAATTTTTTTTCATTTTGGGGCATATTTAATAATTCTTTAATTGTTATTGGAATACTGTAATGCTACGCTTACGCCAGAAGGTAGAGAAATTGGCAGTTTATGCCTAAATGTTATTTGCAGGAATGGATTTCTGTTTATATTTCAAGGAGGAACAATATGGCTAATAATATTAGTGGAAATGTTAGTCAGCTTTATCGTAGTGTCGATAATTCCAGAAATGTTACTTCGTCAAATAAGACTAAAGGTGCTACAAATAAAGAAGCTGCTGTGAAAAAGACATCTTCAATTCTGGACAAATTCGGAGAAAGTGCAAAAGTTGAATTTTCTCCAGAAGTTGAAATGTATGGAAAGGCCGTTGATCTTCTGCAAAAGAAGTATGATAATGCTGATGTTTTTGTAGCAGGTCCTGATGATGATCTTTCTCAGATCGGAGGAGATTTGGAATACAGCATTATTTTGTCGGAAGATGAAATGAAACTGCTTGCATCCGATGATCCCAAGGATAAAGAAGCCAAAGATAAACTTCTTGGTCAGATTGATGATGCTATGAAACAGATATCTGATATGAGCGATAAAATATCCGAGAATACCAGTGAGGAAGATGAGATTGAGAACTTTGGAATCCGAATGGGAAGCGATGGAAAATTTAATTTCTTTGCCGATATAAATGGTAAATCCTTTGAGGGGCCAAGTGTTGACTCACTTATAAAGACTCTGGCATCGGATAAAGAATAGATAAATTTATTGATTTATAAAATAAAAAGGCTGAAACAGATAGCTTTTACGCTAAATGTTTCAGCCTTATATTTATGCTTTAAATATCTTAAATCAGCTTACCTGCTTACCTTTTTGTTCATCTACTTTGCGCTGTGCAGTAGAAAGCATAAGCTTGATACGGTTCAACTGGTTAACTTCTGATGCACCCGGATCATAGTCAATAGCAACAATGTTACAGCCCGGATATAAGTGACGCATCTGCTTGATAACTCCTTTTCCTACTACATGGTTTGGAAGACATCCAAATGGCTGTGTGCAAACAATGTTTGTAGCACCATCTTTAATAAGCTCAACCATTTCTCCTGTTAAGAACCAGCCTTCACCTGTCTGATTACCGATTGAAACGATAGGTTTAGCATATTCTACAAGCTTATAAATACTTGTTGGTGGCTCGAAGTGAACACTCTTTTCAAAGGCTCTTGTAGCACCACCACGGAGTCTTTCTATAGCCCAGATTGAAGCTCTCATAAGAGCAGCAGTCTTCTTGGAGGTACCAAGTTCTTCGGCCTTGTAAATCTGGTTGTAGAAGCAGTAGAGCATAAAGTCTATAAGATCAGGAACTACAGCTTCAGCACCTTCAGCTTCCAAAAGGTCTACCAAGTGATTATTGGCAGCCGGAGCAAATTTTACAAGGATTTCACCTACAACTCCGACGCGAGGCTTAACTTCATCGGTTATTTCAATTCTGTCAAAATCTTCTATGATCTGTCTGCAGAGCTTCTGGAACTTGATAAAGCTCATATGCTTAGCAGTTACAAATTCTTTTACAACAGGAAGCCATTTCTGGTGGCAGGCTTCTACAGAGCCTTTAACTTTTTCATAAGGACGCATTCTGTATACGCATCTCATGAATATATCACCAAATACTGTTCCGTAAGCAGCTCTTTCAAGCATTTCAAAATTGATATGGAAGCCCGGGTTAGCTTCTAACTTGGACAGATTAAGTGAAACTACAGGAATCTGTTCCATTCCGGCTTTCTTAAGAGCTCTTCTTATAAATCCTACATAGTTAGTAGCTCTGCAACCACCGCCTGTCTGAGACATTATGACAGCGGTTCTGTTGAGGTCATATTTACCGGAGTGAAGTTCGTCCATAATCTGACCAACAACCCATAAAGAAGGATAGCAGGCATCGTTATTAACGTATTTAAGACCCATATCAATGGCATGTCTGTTATCATTCTGCATTACTACAAAATTATAGCCACAGGCTGCAAATGCAGGCTCTAAGATGTCAAAGTGTATCGGAGACATCTGAGGGCAGAGAAGAGTGTAATTCTTTCTCATATCTTCTGTGAAAAGAACTCTGTGGTTAGCACATTCTCTGATGGTACGCTGCTTATTCTTTTGCTTACGAACTCTGATAGCTGCAAGAAGTGAACGCACACGGATTCTTGCACTTCCAAGGTTATTTACCTCGTCAATCTTAAGACAGGTATAAATCTTATCTGATCCGGAAAGAATATCATTAACCTGATCAGTTGTTACGGCATCAAGGCCACAACCAAAGGAGTTAAGCTGGATGAGATCTAAATCATCTCTTGTTCTAACAAAGCTAGCAGCAGCATAGAGTCTTGAATGATACATCCACTGATCGGATACGATAAGTGGTCTCTCAGGATGTCCTAAATGAGAAACGCTGTCTTCGGTAAGAACTGCAACTCCATAAGAACAGATCATATCAGGAATACCGTGATTGATTTCAGGATCGATATGGTAAGGCCTTCCAGCAAGGACAATACCGTGCTTGCCATTTTCTTCAATCCACTTAAGAGTCTCTTCACCCTTAACCTGCATATCTTTTCTGGCATTTGCCATTTCATCCCAGCCTTTTTTAGCTGCAGAAATAATTTCATCAGCAGGGATTTCTTTAAACTCTTTAACAAGAGCAGTTGTAGCAGTCTCTAATGAAGTGAAAGCCATGAATGGGTTACGAAGCTTAACACTTCCATTAGTAATTGCTTCAACGTTATTCTTGATGTTCTCTGAATATGATGTAACAATTGGGCAATTATAATGGTTTGTTGCACCTTCAACCTCTTCTCGCTCGTAGAAAAGCCCCGGATAGAAGATGAAATCTACGTTCTGCTTGATCAGCCATTCGATGTGACCGTGGCTGATCTTGGCCGGATAACACTCAGACTCACTTGGGATGGATTCTATTCCCAGCTCATAAATCTGATGTGTTGAACGGGGAGAGAGTATTACTCTGTAACCCAGTTCTGTAAAGAATGTAAACCAGAATGGATAATTCTCATAAAAATTAAGAACACGAGGAATTCCAACTGTTCCACGTTTTGCCTTGTCAGCTGCAAGTGGCTCGTAGCCAAATAATCTCTTGTATTTATAATCGAAAAGATTAGGAACACCGGCTGAATTTTTAACCTTACCAATACCTCTTTCGCATCTGTTTCCGGAGATATGCTGACGACCGCCGGTGAATTTATTAACTGTGAGGCGGCAGTGGTTGGTACATCCCTGACAGATTGTCATACTTGTGGTATATTCAAGGTTATTTATCTGCTCGATTGAAAGCATTGTTGTCTTATAATCATCTGTTTCAGCAAAGCGGTCTCTTGCTATGAGAGCAGCTCCAAAAGCGCCCATGATTCCGGCAATGTCAGGCCTAATAGCTTCAGCACCTGAAATAATCTCAAATGCACGAAGTACAGCGTCGTTGTAGAAAGTACCACCCTGAACAACTATATGGTTTCCGAGATCCTTGGCATCTGAAACCTTAATTACCTTAAACAGAGCATTTTTGATAACAGAATAAGCAAGTCCGGATGAAATATCAGCTACATCCGCACCTTCTTTTTGTGCCTGCTTAACTCTTGAATTCATAAATACTGTACATCTTGTTCCAAGATCAACAGGAGATTTAGCATAGAGAGCCACTTTGGCAAAATCCTGTACGCTGTAATCCAGGGACTTGGCAAAGGTCTCAATGAAAGAGCCGCAGCCTGATGAGCAGGCTTCGTTAAGCTGCACAGAATCAACTGACTGGTTCTTAATATGAATACATTTCATATCCTGACCACCGATATCAAGGATACAGTCTACTTCAGGATCAAAGAATGCTGCAGCATTATAATGAGCAATAGTTTCTACTTCGCCATCGTCAAGTAAAAGAGCGGATTTAAGCAGAGCCTCACCATATCCTGTTGAGCAGGCTCTTGCAATAGATACGCCCTGTGGCATAAGCTTATATATTTCCTGAATTGAAGAAATTGCAGTTTTTAAAGGACTTCCGTTGTTGCTGGAATAAAATGAATAGAGAAGATCACCGTCTTCACTAATAAGCGCGCACTTGGTTGTAGTAGAACCTGCGTCAATTCCAAGGAAGGCTTTTCCTTTATAATCATCAAGTTTTCTGGTCTTAACCTTATACTGGTCCTGTCTGTTTCTAAAGGCTTTATAATCATCTTCATTAACAAATAAAGGATCAAGTCTTGAAACCTCTGCATCCATAACAATTTTGTGAGAAAGCTTACCAACCATCTCATCCATTGAATAGGATGTCTCTTCTTTTGCATTAAGAGCAGAACCTATAGCAGCAAAAAGATGTGAATTGGCAGTATCTATAGTATGCTCCTCGTCAAGCTTAAGAGTACGGATAAAAGATTCCTTAAGCTGATCAAGGAAGTGAAGAGGACCACCTAAGAATGCAACATGACCTCTGATTGGCTTACCGCAGGCAAGGCCTGAAATTGTCTGGTTTACAACTGCCTGGAAAATAGAAGCAGCAAGGTCCTCTTTGGTAGCACCTTCATTAATAAGAGGCTGAATATCAGATTTGGCAAATACACCGCAGCGTGCTGCGATAGTATAAAGGGAATTATAATTTTTGGCATATTCATTAAGACCTGATGCATCTGTCTGTAAAAGAGCTGCCATCTGGTCAATAAAAGAACCTGTACCTCCGGCACAGATACCATTCATACGCTGTTCAACATTTCCATCTTCAAAGTAGATTATCTTAGCATCTTCACCACCAAGCTCGATAGCTACATCAGTTTTAGGAGCAAGCTCTTTTAAGGAAGTGGAAACTGCTATAACCTCCTGAACAAAAGGAACCTCCAAATGTTTGGCAAGAGTAAGACCGCCGGAACCTGTTATAACAGGATGCAGGGTAACATTACCAATTACTTTGCTTGCTTCCTGTAATAAATCAGAAAGTGTCTCCTGGATATTGGCAAAATGTCTCTTATAATCGGAAAAGATAATATTATGATCTTTATCTAAAAGAGCAATCTTTACTGTGGTTGAACCAATATCAATGCCTAAAGTATAATCCCTGGAAATCATCATTCACCTCATACAAAACTTTTATATAAATGATTGGTCTACAACATTTGCCAGATTTACTTCTAATATAATGTTGTTAAAAGACAATCCCTATGATTATAATGCAGAGGTCCTTAAAAATCAAATTGATAAATTGCATAAAATCTATATTTTGATAAAATGTATTTTCAATTATTAAAACAATTGTCATTTTTATGGTATCATTAGCATATTAGAATATATGGGGATGGAGATATATGAAAAAAAGTCGGAGCATTTTTTTGATGCTTATATTAATTCTTTCTTTTTCTTTTTCTATTGAGCCTCTTAAGGTAAATGCTCATGAGGGGAATTCTAAGATTGTCCGTGTAGGATATTATGAAAATGAAGTATTTGAAGAAGGGGCATCAGAAGGAGCCATAAAAAAAGGCTATGCCTACGAGTACTATCGAAAAATTTCCGAGTATACCGGCTGGAAATATGAGTATGTTTATGTTGATTTTGTAACTGCTTATCAGATGCTTTTAGAAGGTAAGGTGGATTTAGTTGCCGGGCTTGCCTATACAGATGAGCGCACGGACTTAATGCTTTACCCTGACAAGCCTATGGGCTCTGAAGCTTACAATATTATCAAGCACGAATCTGATAATACAATATCTAATGATCCATCTACTCTTAACAATAAAACAATAGGCGTTCTGGACAGTAATATTTTTGACTCTCTGGTTTTATATCTTGATGATAATAAAGTAACTGCCAACATTGTTACCTATAAAAATTATGATGAGCTTTTTGCTGCCTTTGATAAGGGGGAGCTTGATGCAGTTGCCGGTGAAACTGATGGAACTTACAGTAGAAACCATGCAGATGTACTTACTAGTTTTGATTCGCTTGATTATTATCTTTGCGTCAACAAGAAGCGCCCCGATCTTTTAAAAGAACTTGACGAGGCTCAGGCTCAGCTTTACCAGGAAGAACCTGATTACAGAAGCCTTCTTAGAAATAAATACTTTGCAGTTAGTCTTTCAAGTAAGGCATTTAGTCAGTCAGAAAGAATCTGGCTTAGAAATAATTCGTCTCTCAGGATTGGTTACCTTAATAACTATTTACCTTATAGTAATACGAACAAAAATGGAGAAGCCGAAGGCATTATAGTAGATATCATTCCGGAACTACTCAAAAATCTGGGCATTGATAATCTTGAGATTTCTTATTCCGGCTTTGATAATTATGATGATATGACTGCAGCACTTTCAAATGATAATATAGATGTTGCATTTCCGGTTAGTGGAGGTCTTTTTTATTCTGAAGAAGATGGCCTTAATTTGTCTAATCCGGTTCTTTCATCCATCACTAACCTTATTTATAGGAACAAATATAAGAGTACCTCAGGCAGTGATTTTGCTGTTAACCAGAATAATAAGATGCAGTATTACTATATAAAGACTTATTATCCTGATTCTACTATTTCTTTTTATTCTTCTACAGAAGATTGTCTTAAGGCGGTTATGGATGGCAGCGTTAAGTGTACAACCCTTAATGGTCTTAGGACTAATGATATGCTTAAAAACAGGGCATATAGTAAGCTGTCTTTCAGACAGTTGCCTTATAGTGATAATAGGTGCTTTGGCGTCAAGATTGGTAATGAAGGACTTCTTAAGCTTTTAAACCGTAGTCTTAGTATTATGGGACAGGACTATGCGCTAAATCTTGCGTATCAGTATTCAGAAAAGCTATATAATTATTCGACGATTGATGAAATATTTGACAATCTGTGGGTTTATGCTATTTTAATTACACTTATTGTGTTTATTACTTTATTCTTTTATTTAAATGATAGACGAAGATCATTGCTTTTGATAAAGGAAAAAGAAAATGCCCGTAAGGAGATAGAAGAGGCGAATAATTCCAAAACTCTTTTCCTTACAAAGTTATCAGATGATATGCGTGTAACAGTTCAGGGGATTGCTGCTAACGTAGAGCGTGCATACTCACATGTGTCTGATGAAAATGCTGTTGCCTTTCTTGATAGAGTTAATAAATCCTGTGAGCATATATTATGGCTTATAAATGATATTCATGATCTTAGTAGCGTTGAAAGCGGCTACTATATGAGTGATGACGAGAACATAAAGTTTAGGCAGTTTATTAGTGATTTAAAAAATTCATCAAATGAAAACATAAAAGACATAATTAACAGCTATAATTTTAAAGGTAATAGAATTCTGATTGTTGATAAAAATATTGACACTCAAAAAGCTATAGCAGCTTTCATGAAAAAGGTAGGTTTTGAGATTCAGCTGTCTATTGATGGAACAGAGGCGGTAAATAAGATTATTGCTGCTCCATCTGATTATTTTGATATTATATTGATTGATACGCTGCTTCCTAACGTCGATGGTTATGAAGCTTCCAGACAGATCAGAAGTCTTTCTGATAGCCAAAAGGCCAGTGTTCCGATTGTTGCTATTTCAGGAGAAGTAATTAAAAAAATTAACGAGGTTATTCTATGAACAGTTTTATTAGTGAACTTGAAAGAAAGTATGGTAAATTTGCTATTCCAAATCTTTCAATGTACATAGTTGGATTGTATGTAGTGGGCTATGTCCTTCAGCTTGCTCCTGCTAAGTTGAATTTTACTGCATTTCTGACTTTGAATCCTGCACTTGTGCTTCAGGGACAGATATGGAGAATAATTTCCTGGATTCTTATTCCACCTTCAGGCTTTAGCATTTTGATTTTTATTACTTTGATTTTTTACTACTTTGTCGGTAATACAATGGAAAGGACAATGGGCACCTTTAGATATAATCTTTTTATCTTTGGTGGAATGCTTTTCATGATCATTGCAGCATTCCTTTCTTATGGCGTTTATAAGCTTGTTGCACCTGAGCTTGCCGATGTTTATTTGTATTATTATTCTACACAGTTTAGTACTTATTACCTGCAGCAGACTGTTTTCCTTGCATTTGCAATTTTGTATCCTCAGATGCAGGTACTGCTGATGTTTATTATTCCAATTAAAGTTAAGTACCTGGGCATCCTTTATGGCGCTGTTATGGTTTATGACTGCATAGTTGGACTTACAACCCAGAATTATTGCATATTTTTTGCTGTTGGTTCTCAGCTTCTTAATCTTTTGCTGTTTTGGATTTCTACCGGAAAACTTCATCAGTTCAATCCCAAGGAAGCAAAGAGAAGATCAGATTTTAAGAATAATGTAAGAATGGCTCCTAAGGGAGTAACAAGACATAAATGCGCTGTTTGCGGCAGAACAGAAGTTACTGATCCTAATCTGGAATTCAGATTCTGCTCAAAATGTAATGGCAACTATGAGTATTGTCAGGATCATCTTTTTACACATCAGCATGTAAAATAATTTCTGAGCTATGCTTAGATATTTAATGAAATATATTAGGATTTATCAGGTGACTACAAAATGGGAAATATTGACAATAAAGAAAAAGAATTTGCAGAAATACTTAAACTTGTAACAAGAACTGCAAGAGAGAACAAGAATGTTATTTCAAGAGAACAGGTTACCTTAGCGTTTTCTGAACTTGATCTTGATGAAAAGCAGCTGGAAATGGTTTTTGAATATTTAAAAAGCCATAAGATCGGCGTTGATGAAGAAATCGATACCAGTGATGATCTTACAGATGAAGAGAATAATTACCTGAATGATTATCTTGAAAGTCTTAAGCTTTTGCCAGAATATACAGATGGTGAGAAGGAAGCTCTTTGTATGTCGGCAATTTCCGGTGATAAAGAGGCTCAGAATAAGCTTATCGAGTGCTTTCTGCCCCTTGTTGTAGATGTTGCTAAAATGTATTCGGAGCAGGGCGTTTTCTTAGAGGATCTTATTGGCGAAGGCAATGTGGCTCTTACAAAGGGCGTTACAATGCTTGATGCTGTTGGCGAACCTTCCGAAGTAGAAAGCTTTCTTTATAAGATGATGCTTGATGCTATGGAGGCAATTGTTGAAGATAATCTTGCTGAGGATGCAGGTAATCAGAAAGTTTTAAAGCTTGTTCAGGAAGTTGCTGATAAGGCAAAAGAATTATCCGATGATTTAAGAAGAAAAGTAACCGTTAAAGAGCTGATGGATGAAACCGGCTGGGATGAAGACAAGATCATGACTGCTATTAAGTTTAGCGGTGATAATATAGAAGATCTCGACAGTGGTAAAAAGGATACAAAAGAAAACTAATATGAATAATATCGTTAATGAGAATGATTTTAAATACTATATGCAGGATATAGAAAGATATTATTTTGGGGCTCGCTATAATTATAGCGAGCTTTTAAATAATGAGATGGTACCTTTTAAGTTTAAAACCATAATATCCAAATATATTAAAGATGAAGTTGATCTTGATACAACCTTGGAAAGTCATCTGTTTTATATCGACAGGGAAAAATTTGATTACAGGCTTTATAAGCAGCTTAGAGCAAGAGTAAGATGTTCTCAATATAAAAAAGCAGCATTTCCTGAGAAAGGCTTTAAAGAGAAGGTTTATACCATTGAACAGTTATCAGCGATTACACCTGATGAAAAAGTAGAGCAGGGGATTATTATAAGGGAACTTATTATTTCCAAACTGGCTTTGTTTGGATTTTCAGTTTGATTAGCATAGTAGCTGTGATTTTTATATATTAAGCAATTTTATATAACAACAAAAAACCACTTGGCATTGACCAAGTGGTTAATTCTTTGAACAAATAATTATGCTCTCTCAACTTTGTTGGATCTAAGGCAGCTTGCGCAAACGTGCAATCTCTTAGTAGCGCCATTGATCTTACAAGCAACGTGCTGAACATTTGACTTCCAAACTCTGTTAGATCTTCTATGAGAATGGCTTACGTTGTTTCCGAAATGAACGCCCTTGCCACAAATATCACATTTAGCCATTTTGACACCTCCTTATAAGCCATGTAATGTT
>JAEEGL010503895.1_pt1 | contig 25791 bp, 19 predicted proteins | sample 9134231 | NCBI WGS metagenome assembly JAEEGL01 (sample SAMN16246548, study PRJNA631951) | gut metagenome | biome: gut microbiome; feature: rumen; material: fiber-attached | host: Bos | place: Iran: Karaj | collected 2018-10 | reverse complement strand
TTTGGGCCGTGTCTCAGTCCCAATGTGGCCGTCCGACCTCTCAGTCCGGCTACAGATCGTCGCCTTGGTGAGCCGTTACCCCACCAACTAGCTAATCTGACGCGGGCCCATCTCATACCACCGGAGTTTTTCACACTGAGTCATGCGACTCTAGTGCGCTTATGCGGTATTATCAGTCGTTTCCAACTGCTATCCCCCAGTATGAGGCAGGTTGCCCACGCGTTACTCACCCGTCCGCCACTAAGATTTAACAAGATTCTGCCGAAGCTTCATCAGCGTTAAATCTCCGTTCGACTTGCATGTGTTAGGCACGCCGCCAGCGTTCATCCTGAGCCAGGATCGAACTCTCACGTTAGAGTTAAATCCAAGACCGTATCTCAGGTCTTGGAACATTTAACCAATGCACAGTTTGCTTGTCGAGGTATTCTCGAGACTAGCAAACCACTGCGAAAATAGTTCATCCAGGCCAGAACTAAAACTGCTAGCTTTTCGTTCTGTCCGTTATTACTTTGGTTTGTTTATTCTGAAATCATTCTCATATTGATCAGGGTCTTGCGAATTACTTCGTAATTCCCAAGCTTTTTGCATTCGCAAAATGAAATCTGAAATAACCAGTTCTCGTTAAGCAAGCTTACTCGACCTACTTATTTCATCTTTCGCCCTGCTCATTATTTTTGGAATTTTTCAGGGTTGCATTACTGTTTATTTGTCAAGGTGCTTGGAGCTCTAAACCCGCTCCAGTACTGCGTTTGCGGCTACTTGTCTGTTGCATCAGCGCCGCAACGAAGATAACTATATCACTCTCCCAAATGAGTGTCAACACTTTTTTTCAAAATTTTTCAAAAAAGTTATAAACCCAGTAAAATAGGGGCTTGCCCGATATTTCTTTATACGAACAAGCCCCTTTTATGGCAAAAATTTTCAAAAAAACTTTTCAAAAATACTAAATTACCCTTTAACTGATCCGGAAAGTCCCTCTACATAGAACCTCTGAAGCCAGATAAACAGAATGACAATTGGTAGTGCCACTATAACTGCCCCTGCTGCAAACTGGGTATAGTACCTGTCAATCCTTCTGAAGTCAGTGAGCCAATAGAGACCTACAGCTACTGTGTAGGAACTCTGCTTGTCTCCAAAGAGCATGCTGGGGAAGATATAGTCTGACCAGGTTGCAAGGAAGCTTCCCAGTACAGTGTAAACAATTATGGACTTGGACAAAGGCAGAGTTATATGGGTAAATATCTGAAGTCTTGATGCTCCATCTATGATTGCTGCCTCGTCAATTGCTTTTGGGATAGTATCAAAGAAACCCTTGCTTACATGGTATCCCATGGCTGCTCCTGCTGCTCCTACAACTATGAGAGCAAGGAGAGACTGATTAAGGCCGATGCCCTTTAAGATGTTATACACCGCGATCAAAGACATGAACCCCGGGAACATTCCGATTATCATAAGAATGTTCATAAATGCTTTTCTTCCCGCAAACCTTGTCCTACTAAGTACAAAGGATACAGAAAGGACTATCAGTGTATTGATCACACATGCGCACATGGCAACAATAAAGGTATTGAGCCACCATTTTGCAAAGGGAATTACGCTGTCGTTTTTAAAGAGACTTATGAAATTATCAAGGGTCAATTTCTTAGGAAAGAAATATCCAACATAATATCCCTGTTCTGCACGTAAAGCCGTAAGTACTATCCATAATATAGGAAACATCCATACGATTCCCAAAATAGTCAGTGCTATATATCCGGTACTTGTTTTAGTCATTTTCATTGTAAAGATAAGTCCCGCATATGCTGCCAGAAGACCAATCCAGTAGCCAACGGAAAGATCTTTATTAAGAAATGAATTCGCGTATCCCGCCCCTTCTACTACCATCTTTGTCACAAACATAATTAAGGTGAAAAGAGCTGTCTCAACTGCAAGGATACTTTGCCATACAAATGCCAGTGACTTTGACGTCTTAACAAGACTAAAAATACCAAATACAAAACTCACCACAGCCAGTGCGCAGGCAATTATCATGATGAACTTAAGGGGCATCGAATTCTCTTTTCCCAAAACATCAATTGAAAAAGAAAAGAGACTCATCCTAAGGTCATCCCTACTGATATAGGGCAAAAATATACTTATAAATGAGAGCAGGGCTGCTCCGAAAGCGTAGTACAGATATTTTAGATTCAGACCAATAACTGTCTTTTTCATTATTGGAAGCCCTCCTCGTTCTTTATTGCATTAGATCTTGAGAAAGAAATAATGGTAAACACTGCAGATATCACGAAGATAATGATTCCGATAGTAGCTGCAAGGTTATAGTCATTGCTGTCTTTGGTGAGCTTATAGAGCCAGGTTACAAGAAGGTCGGTCTTTCCTGCTCCTTTATAATAATCCAGTGTGTGAGGCTCACCACCTGTTAAGAAGAATATAGTATTGAAGTTATTAAAGTTACTTATGAGGTTTGAGATCAGGTATGGCGTTGTCACAAACCACATATAAGGAAAGGTTATCTTTCTGAACATGGTCACAGGGCCTGCTCCGTCAATCTTTGCACTTTCATAGAGCTCTCCCGGTATGTTCATTAGGATTCCGCTGACCATAAGCATGGTAACCGGAACTCCGATCCAGAAATTCACCGCAATCACTGAGAATCTGGCCCAGGTTGCGTTTGAAAGGAAGGGGAGAGGTGAGCCGGTAAATCCCCACTGCTGAAGCAGAACGTTGAATATACCTCTCTCCCCTAACATGGTGGCAACCACACGGAGGGATATAAAAGCCGGGATTGCCATTGTAAATACAAAAACAGTTCTCCAGAATTTCTTGAATCTGATTCCCTTTGAATTGATTATCATGGCCAGTATCATGCCACCGAAGTAGCATGTGAAGGTGGCGCAAAAGCCCCACACCAGGGTCCATCCCAATACAGGCCAGAAGGTTGAGGAAAGTCTGTCACCGGCTGCAAGGAGCGAACCGAAGTTAGTCATTCCAACCCAGCCAAAGAGATTTCCAGGTGGCTGATGTTCCTGATCGTAATTGGTAAATGCCATAAGGATCATGTAGATCAGAGGCATTACTGTAAAGATCAGCAGGCCAATTACAGGAACTGGCAAAAGAAGGAATCTTATGTTTTCATTTGTAAGGCTCTTAACGTCCTCAATAAAGGTTCTGTTTCTTTTGCCCTGGGATGCTCTTACTCTGGCTGCTTCACCGGAAAAGATGGAGAAGGCCCAGATAGCTATAAAGCTTGAGGTAATTACAAGTGCCACCACTCCATAAAGGAGGATAAGCATTGAGTTGTCTCCCTGCTGCATCTCATAGATGCCAAGAGCTTCATTGAATTCCATTCCCTGCATCTTGGTTCCCAGGGTGGTAAGGTCTTTTAAAAGACCCCCACCCTTTACTGCCATGAAAATGATGTATGAAAGCTCAAGGGCAAAGAACAAAAGACCTTTGATGATCTGACCATATCTTATATTCGCCAGACCACAGAAAATATAAGAAAGTCTGGAGAAAATATCACCCCTGGTGAATATGGTTATGATATTTCTGTTTTTATACTCTTTCACTTTTTGTACCTCTTAATTCTTATAAAACAATCAGTTTGTAAGGGTACCTGTAATGCTGTCTACAAGAGCATCAAGCTGAGCCTGAAGGTTTCCGCTGTTGATGTCGCCGAAGTAGATGCCCTCTCCAAGAGCCTGCATAGGATCCCAGTAGTCGCCCATCTTAGGGATGCTTGGCTGGTTTGTAGCCTTTGATGCCTGAGCATTAAGAGCCATCGCTACCATGTCCTCAGCTATCTCCTGGCTTCCTGAAAGTGACTTAAGGACAGGAACATCGCCCTGCTCCTTGTATCTTATAAGGCTGTTCTCAGGATTTGCCAGATATACTGCAAGCTGCTGTGCTGCAAGAGGGTAAGCTGTATTTGATTTAACTGTAATTGTCTTGAAATCTACGAAGTTTGAAAGCTGAACATCGCTTCCACCAATTTTTGCTGTAGGAAGTGCTACTGCTCCAAGCTTGTCACCAAGAGCTTCTCTGAACTCAGGCGCGCTCCATGCTCCTGAGGTAACTGCTCCAAGAGTTCCATCCTTGAAGGCTGAGCCACCTACTCCATCCTTATCCTCAAGGTACTTTCCGCTGTTTACCATATCAAGGATGTACTGTCCTGCCTCAACACCCTTTTCGTTATTAAAGCTGCACTCTGTTGGATCTGTTCCATCAGCTCCGAAGAGTGTGCATCCGTTTCCAAGGAAAAACATCTCTGCATACCAGGAGTTTGTTACCTGTGTGCTGAAGTTATAATTTCCATCTCCAAGGTCCTTGGCCATCATAGTATCAAGGCTCTTAACTTCATCTTCTGTATAGAAGTCCTTGTTGTAATACATGAAGAAAGTATTTGGTGAGAAAGGAACTGCGTATGTGAGTCCGTCTATTGTTACTGCTGTAAGGGCACTCTCAGGAAGTTCGTCCTTAATTGTCTCAAAATCCTTTGTGATTGGAAGAAGGAGTCCTTTTCCTGCCAGGTCTGCTACTCCGCCGCTTGGTGTGTAGAAAATATCTGCTGCTGTCTCTGCGTCTGTCTCAAGAGCCTGAGGAGCTTCATCGATACCAACTACTGCGATCTCATAGGTGATGTTAAACTCGTCATGTGCATCATCAAAGTTCTGTACCATCTGATCTGTGATATCTACTTCCTCTTCAGGAACCCAGATCTTAAGAGTAACGTCCTGGGTCTCAACAGGTGCTGCTGACTCTGTAGCTGTAGTTGTTGTACCTGCATCAGTCTGTGATGTGGTTGTATCTGCGCCATTTGATGCTCCGCATCCCGCAAGCAAAAGAGCTGTCAGTGCGATGCTGGTTGATCTTGTCATAAACTTCTTGAAATTCATCTTCATTACCTCCCAAAGTAATTACGTTTTTCGGTTTACTGCTATGCAAACCCTGTTATTTACTTGCTTTTCTAAATCTTTCATTCATATATTGGTTAAACGCTTTACTACAGAGTTTAAATTATACCTTGACTTTCGTCAAGGTAATTTTGTCGTTTCCGATCATCTTCGTTAGTTATTAACAATTCTCAGAAACTAATCTTGTTTACTATCACGATTTTGATTTATTTACCTGATAGTGCGTACAGACTGTCTCTCTACCACCTTAACAGTAAGGTGAACCTCTTTGAGGTCAGTCTTTCCATCGATCAGATCAAACATCATATCTCCTGCTGCTCTGGCCTTCTCGCCAAAGTCCTGTCCAATGGTAGTAAGCTTTGGTGTAAAGTACTCACTCTCAGGCAGGTTATCAAAACCTATGATGGACATATCATCAGGTACACTTACTCCGCACTGTCTCATGCCTTCGATAAGACCAAAGGCAACGATATCAGACATAGTTGCAACAGCTGTGTACCCCTTGCCGGAAAGAGCTATGTCCTGCCCGACCTTAATCGCACTGGAATACATAGAGTCCGTCCTGTAGATATCCTTGGTATCAAGCTTAATACCGGCTTCTGAAAGGGCATCCGTAAAACCTCTGAATCGCTCTTTGATAACACCGGACTCCTTGTATTCAGGGGTAGCCAGTGCTATCTTTTTATGTCCGCAGCCAAGAAGATACCTGGCGGAAAGAAATCCACCTCTGTAATCATCAAGTCCAACGTTCATGATCTTTTCCTTCTCAGCATAGGTATCAAGGAAAACCACAGGTACATCCAATGCATTTTGGATCTGTGACACCTCTTTTTCCAAGACTCCAAGGAAAAAGGCTCCATCCACATTCCAGGAGGACAAAAGAGGGATAACATCTCCTGTACGACCTACGCACCTGAGCATAAGATAGTAATCTCTGCTTCTTACATAGTTTTCCAAAGCAGCTATGATATGGGCATTATAGGGGTTAACCAAAAAGTCCTCAGTTGCTCCCACATAAGGCACCACAAGGCCAATGATCTTACTCTCCTTCTTAACAAGGGACCTGGCCATGGCATTGGGCTTGTAATCATACTCCTTGATGATCCGCTCAACCTTGGCCCTGGTCTTATCAGAGACCTTCTGGTAATTTCCATTTATTACGTTTGATACGGTAGCTCCGCTGACTCCTGCCAGCTTGGCAATGTCCTTTAGATTCATTAGTTCAAGGTCTCCTTAGTAAGCGTTTAATAAATTACAGGAATGCCTCGGAAATGGCATCCTTAAGTATTTCTGAAACATCCAGGGATGAGAGCCATGAAAGGAATTTATCCCTGTCCTGTTCCTGTCTGATCCTGTCATATATCTTTTCTTTAACCAGAATATCACACCAGCTTCTCTCAAGGACCTCAAAGACTCTTTCAACGATGTAATTCTCAGCAAGAGATATCCCTTTGATGCTGACTTTGCGCTCAACAGTTACATCTGCTTCCGGCAGTCTTAGCGTGAGGCACTTTTTCTTTTGGTCAAAAGAGCTATCGGCATTTGTCTGTGCATCCTCCACTCCGTAGATAACAAGTTCATAAGAACGCATCTTAGGAATAAGAGAAGTGTCTCCGGTGGCAGGATTTATTACGATTTCCAGATTATTGTTCGTCTCATCATAATCTGCCTTGATCAGCGTCTTAACAAAATATCCATCCTCATAGCCCATGCTAAAGCCGTCATCCTCGTAAAGCTCGAAGCTGCCGCTTTTTCCGGCTCCGATAAGGATTCTAAGGCTCTTAGGATTATCAGTACCGTTTTCTTTATCCTCCAAAGATAGCGGAACTATGCCTCCCTCCGGTAAAAGAACAGGGATGCTGTCCACCGTTCTGTACAGATTAGCCCTGGTCTCTCCCTGATAGATGTAACCGGTAAAGATATCGTAAAATCGTCCCTTAGGAATATACATGTTAACCCTGCTCATCCGAAGCATGGAATCCGACTCGGATGTAATGGCTCCAACGATGAGGTTGTCGCCGAAGTAGTACTCCTGCCTCATATCAAAGGCTGTATCGCACTCAGGGTGCCTGTAGTACATAGGTTCAATAAGAAGCTGTCCTTCTTTATGTGACTTGTAGCTCTGTGTGTAAATGTATGGAATTAGTCTGTGCCTGAGTCTCATGAAGTTCCCCATCACACTGCGATAGGGCTCTGAAACATTCCATGGCTCCTTGTTAAAGAAGGGGCTGTTGCTGCTGTGGAGCCTCATTACCGGTGAAAAGACACCAAACTGAATCCACCTGATAAGCCTCTCCTCATTCTTATCACCCATCATATGTCCGCCAATATCGTGGCTCCAAAAGCCGTATCCGATATTGGAAGCCGTGAAGGTGAAATAAGGCTGAAAATCCAGACTCTTCCAGGAGGATATAGTATCTCCCGAAAAGCCCACAGGATATCTGTGGCTTCCAGGCCCTGAGTATCTGGAGAAAATAAGAGATCTCTTCCCATCTCTTTTTCCATATTCATAGTGATAATGGTTTAAAAGAAACAGTGGATCAATGTCGCTTTTTCCAGCCTTGGTGCCCTGTTGCCAGTCTATCCACCAAAAGCCAACTCCGTCATCCTCAAATGGATAGATCACTTCGTCGAAATATGCATCCCTGAAAACCTTGTCAGCAAAATCAAATTCTATGGGTGCTTCACTTGTGGGATCCACTGAAAGCCTCCTGGCCACAGCCTCATACTGATCCTCAAAGGCCCTTATGCCATCCGCTGGATGAAGATTAAGTGTTACTGACAGCTTCTTTTCCTTAAGATGCTTTAAGAACCTCTTATAATCAGGGAAAAGAGCTTTGTTCCAGGTATAGCCTGTCCAGCCTGTGCCATACTTTGGATCCACCTGGGTAAGATGCCAATCCATATCGATCACAGCTACGGAAAGAGGAATCTGCTCCTTTTCCATTTTCTCTAAAAGCTCATTGTAGCTGTCCTCCGTGTATGCATGGTATCTGCTCCACCAGTTGCCGAATACATACCTGGGAACCATTGGAACTGATCCCGTAAGGGCAAAATAGTCTTTTAATCCCTGCCTGAAATCCCTGTTATATCCGAAGAAATAAATATCTGTCCCCTCGGAATTTCTTGGAACAAACTCACCTTCAGAAAGAATGGCGCTCTCACTGTCGTCAAGAACTGCAAAACCTTTCTTTCCAAAAATGCCTTCATCCAGCCAAAGACCTCCGTCTGCACCATCAAGTGTTCTGGCTGTTCCAAACAGATTATCGTCTGAGTTTCCGTAGGTAGCACCGAAGTGCCATTCCTGTCCGGTTTCTCTCACAAGGATATACAGCCCGGCCATGGAAAACTCTTTTTCATCATAGAAAAGAAGAAGTTTCCCTGTGTCAATGGTGATTCCCTCTTCTGATCTTGAGGTCTCAAAACTCACCTCATCAAATTCTCTGTTTGTAACCACCTGGGTTGGCAGGTCTACAAACTGACCATTTTCACTGTACTCAAGTCTGATCAGTCTGTCGGTTAAAACAGTTATCCTGTAATTATTTCCAGTAATCATCACGTTTTCCTTATAATTGCTGTTGATAGTTAGTTAAGCGTTTAACCATCATGTAACCATTATATTCACTATTATCTCCTTCGTCAAGCAATAAAAATAGGTGTGCAGAAATAATTCCGCACACCTATCGGTGGTTATCATAACTTATCTTAAGTTAACAGTCTGGCTTTGGCCCTTGATGGAAACTATCATGCCAAGGCTATCTATATGTCCTGCGTCCTTTTCGTCTATCTGAGTAAGCACAACTACGCTCTCGTGAGCTCTGGGCTCAATGGTACCTGAATAGGATGACAGATCGTTAGGTAAAAAAGTCACCGATGAGTATCCCAGGTTTTCACCGTTTAAAAGTATCTGGAAGTTTAGATTCAATGGAATCATGTTCACAGATTTGCTGCTGTCAGAGCCGTTATACAGGTCCATTCTAAGAACCAATAGCTTTTTTCCCTTATCGGCATTTACCACATAGCTTTTTGAACTCTCAGGATAAGTGCTGGTCACCATGTAGCCCTGATAGGAAAGAAAGATATCATCATAGATTTCCTGGGTCTGGTCCGATGAAAGGGTGATGGCATTTGGATCTGATTCGGTAGTCTTTGTTTCCTCTACTTCCTCTGCTGAAGTCTCCTCGCTTGAAGCCAGTGCAGCTGAAGATGTGTCCTCAACCGTTTTTTCCTGTTCTTCAGGGTTCTCTTGTACGTCAGGCATATCTGTTTCTACAGGTGTAGGTTCAGGTAAAGGCTGAGGCTGTGGCGTAACCTGAGTCTGGGTCTGAGTTTGCTTAGCAGCCTCTTTCTCAGCCTTTTCAGCTTCCTTCTTACGCTGCTTCTCAAGCTCTTTTGCATCCACGTAAATGAGCCTTTCCTGGCCATTGTTGGAATAACGCATCAAAAGACCTGCAGCATATTCCACAGTCTGATTGTACTGCTCCTCTGTCATTTCAGGTAATTTCTCGCCGCACCCTGAAAGTGCCATTACCATGCACAGCGCCAGTATTATTCCAATACTCTTTTTTCCACCCATAATCTCATCCTCATTTATGCCGATTATTTGGTTTCCAGTTCAAAATAGAACTCAACACCATTGTCGTAGTTGATCACACCATATTCCTGGTGCATTCCTTCCATGATGGCCTTTACTATAGACAGTCCTACGCCACTGCCTCCGTACTCTCTGGTCCTTGCCTTATCGACTTTATAAAACTTCTCCCAGATATGTCCTATGCTGTCCTCAGGAATAGGTTCACCTGTGTTGAAGACAGAAACTCTGACATGGTTCTCATTCTGGGCAAGTCTGATGTCAATTATCTTTTCCCCGGCGATATGATTGAGGGCATTGCTGTAATAGTTCATCAAAACTTCCTCAACCTTAAATTCGTCGCCCCATACAAATATCGGAGGATAATCTCCAAAATTAACTGTTACATCCTTCTGCTTTGCCAGCATGCTTGCGGATTTGACATAATTTCGAACCAGTTCCACAATATCAAAACGCTCCATGTTGGCGCTTTCATTACCAAACTCCAGCTGGTTTAAGGTAAGAAGCTTTTTTACCATGATATTCATCTTGGATGCCTCATCCATGATAACCTCACAGTAAAAATTCCTGCTCTCCTCGTCATCGCTGATGCCTTCCTTAAGGCCCTCCGCGTAGCCCTGAATAAGCGCTATGGGAGTTTTAAGTTCATGGGATACGTTGGACAAAAATTCCTTACGCATCTCATCAATCTCTTCCTTCTGGGCAATATCTTTTTTCAAAGAAATATTGGCACTCTTGAGCTCCTTAATGTTCTTCTCAAGGGTCTCAGAAAGCTCATTCATGTTCTGTCCAAGTATGTCGAGCTCGTTCTTATACTCATTATCCGCCACATACTTTGCTTCAAAGTTGAGCTTCTTCATATCGTCGGAGATCTTTGTAAGCTTCTCAATAGGATCCGTAACCTTTTTACAGATAAAAAGAATCAGTACAGAACCTACTACTATAGCGATGATAGCCACATAGATCATGAAGGTGTTGGATATGGTTACATTGTCCTTGATACTCTCCATGGTAGCCCTGACAAGTACCAGATTGCCATTACCAACTATGCCCCACATCTCCATGTATTGACGTCCGGTTCCCCGGTCCTCATCGATTTGGAGGGTATAATCATCACCATAATCAAGGACTGTAGTTTCCTCAATAACCCTCTCTCCCATTCTGGGATCGATCATGTTCTCCCATAGGATTTTTGCAAGCAGCTCCGGGTTATTACTGGAACTTTTTACCGTCTTGGAATCCGCATCCAGAACGATCATCTCAATGTTGTATCGCTCACAGATGTGACTGATTTCAGTATCAAACTCCTGAGATGTAATGTCTCCACTACCTATAGCCTCAGAAATACTTCTGTAGGCAGCTATAATAGCTTCTCTCTTGTTCTTGATATAAAACCTCTCCATAAATACAAGATTTACAAAGAGACTTACTACAAAAGTACCCACCATTATAGTGATAAACATTATACTGATCTCAAACCTGATGGAATGGATCTTTTCGTTGTTAGTAGTCTTCATTGTACAAATTCTTTACAGTTGACATCATGCTGTTTCCTGTCCCTTTAATTCTTTAGTCCACCTGTCGATCATCATGGCTACACTCCTTTGGTTGCCGTCAAAGGAACTATCCTGGTAATTGACTGCATTATTCGCCATGTTCTGCGTAATACTGATGAGTTCTTCCCCTGTCTTTATTAGCGTATCCTCCTCTTGCATCCTATCCATGAGGGACTCCATCAGTTCACCATGCCTTTGACTCAAAAGTTTTATTTCTTCATTAAGTTCTTTTATTCTATCTGCATATTTTTGCTGCTTTTTGGCTTCCTCATCCATTCCCTCTTGATAATGTTTCTGTTTTTTTAACTGTTCTTCTATATTTGCTGACCTTAGTGCAAGCTGTTCAGGGGACTCCTTCTTCGGGACATCTGAAACTAAATCAACGTAAAGCTTCTTTGACTCATTAAAAAACGTTGAATATTCCAATGATTTTTGTTTTGATTCAGCAATTGCTGCTGGTATACTATCTAGCTCGTCTTCATCCTCCGCAGTCCTCTTCATATTCACTTTAAGCATTGCCTCTACTTTTTCAGGGTCACGTGACTTTGCTTTATCTCTGGCAACCAACACTGATTGTATCAGATCAGTGACCTTTTTCTCCACAACACTACGGATCAGTTCATTGCGGTCCTGAAATGACATTTTCCTGAGTGTTTCGATGCTTAGTGTTGCACTTTCTTCTTCATCAACACCCATACTCTTAAGACTGGCATCCCATGATGACTGGTATCGCTGCTCAATTGCAGTGACTTGTTCCAGTAGTTCTCTTTCCTTAGTATTTCTACCTTGCTTCTGAATCTCAGGGGTAAGTGTGCCCATCACGTTGAGTTTCTTAGAGGTATCCGCCCATTCCTCGCCCGTATGACCATAATCGAGCATCAGCTCATATCTTCGATACTGAACAAACTCAAGAAGCGTCTGGCATTTGACCCTAAAATCCGCCAGATTACTTATAATCTCTGATGATGAGCGCAACTCCCCATTAAATAACTCTGTAATAATATCCGGATCACTTGTCATGATTCGAAGATGTAAGGGGTCTTCAAACATGCGGGCAATCAAGTCCCTCATTAACATGACTTTTCTTTCAAAACTTGGCATTCCAGGGATATCATTAAAAGCATCCGCCATACTCTTTTCAGAAAAAAGCTCTTTCGTACCTTCACCATGTACAAAATCATCTATATCTGCTTCTGCCTGTCTGAGAAGTTTTATTGTCTCAAGGAATCTATCCTTATCCCTATGATATCCATATGAGCCTGGTTCTACGTTTTCTCTTAGCAGAGACGAACAAAGCCTCACCGGTCCTTCCAGCTGATACGCAGTCTCTGTAGTCTGAGTCACCGAAAGCTTCCCATCCTTATCAAATCTGGGCAGAGGCTTCATAAGAATGATTGCCGACGTATACTCTTCTCTTGTCCTTTCCCTTTCGCTTTCAGAAAGTCTACTCAGGTCAAGGATCTTATCTATCTTATATGCCTCCTGAAATTGCCGCAGCTCAGCCTCTCCCTGCATATCAAATGCTGTTGCGCTTGCCTTCTGGAGCCTGCTAAGAGCCGAACTCAGTTCCTGTCCCTTTGTAGCATCAAATCCGCTTTTGACCGCTTTAGCCTCTTCATTACTATCATGAAAAGCTTGTATAAACCAAATGCCACGGTTCTTTAGATCGGTTCTTAATTGTTGTGTTGCATTGATACGCCGTCCCTTCAGGTCCACATTATAACGTTCCTTGACATAGCCTGTCTGGGCAAGCATTTCAGCTGAACCTTCGTCCACATTCTCCCGCCCCAAAAGGACGCTTGCGCACAATCTGTTGGCATTCGCATGGAATTCCCATACATCCAGTTCCGCCTTAAGTGATGAGATATAAGCTTCAATATCACCGTCCTGGGCCTTCCCGGTGCGTTCAATATTGGCAGCAGTAATGGCAAAGATATGGCTCCTTAAGTCCAGTGCCTTCTGACAGCACTCCCTGTATTCCTCTGCCGCCTTCAAAACTATTTCTTTGTCTCCAGCCTCAAGATTCTCCAGTTTTTTGGCACCCAGCGCTTTTGATTCTCCGATTTCCGACAAAAGATCGAACATCGGCGCCTGTTCTGCCTGCTCCACCAGCTGTTCAACGGTGACTTTTTTATCTGTACTGTCAGTTACAATCCTGCTCTTGATACGGTCAAGGAGAGCTGTAATGCTATCTATACCGCCTGAAGCATGCGCAACCTTTCCGGCCTTCAGATCCTTTGCTTCTTCAAGCTCTGTAGTCAGTTTATAATAATCAGCCAGTTCTTTTGCTTCCTCCGGTCTGTCGACTGATCCTGCAATGCACCTTTTGATCGCCCCGGCTCTTTTAAGATAGCTTTTCTTCTCCTCCAGTTTTGCACCAAAAGAATTGTCCCCCATAAGAAGCTTTGCTTTCTCAGTGCCTATGATACGGGCGCGATTAGTCTTGTAGAAGGCGTACTTCTCTGCAGCAAGTTCGATATGATCCGAATAATTACCGAACCACCTTCCTTTTGCATTCTGAGTCTTCTTAAGATCTTTTACTGCAGCCTTGAACTCAGAAAGATACTTTTCAGTTGCCTTTCTCGTGAATATCTCCACACCGTCAAGATTACCCAGCTCTTTTTCAATCTCGGCAAGTGTCATTTCCAGATCACTTTCAGGGATATCTGCTATAGGTTTTCCGGCGTTTCTCTGCTTTGCGTCTTTTTCCTTATCACTGTCCTTAGTTTTCTGGTAAGTAGCCTCTTTCTCTCTGAAGGATATCTCACTCTCAGTAGTATTGGCAGAAATAAACTCATGTCTCTGTTCGTCAACACCAAAGACCGAAAACTTTCTCTGTTCAAGGAGTAGTCTGTCCTGCAGTGGTCTCATCTCAGTAAAAACATCCTGAGAACCCATTTGCTGCAAAGGCGCAACCCTCCGCTTCGAAAGATCTGCCTGTTCGTCGGCATTACGCTGATCTAGTTCTGCCTGTGCGCTGATCTTCTGTCTTGAAATACTCTGCATCAGATCAAGCATAGCGGTAGAATCAAACGATTGCTGAAGTGTGTTTTTTTCGGATTGTAAAGCTTCTACTCCACCTGCCATGATAGTATCCTTTCTCAAGCCCTCCCGGCTGTTGAAGCATACCTGATAAGATCTGCGACTCTTCCCGTGCCGGGTGATATATTAACCTGGGCGCGTATGATTGCATCGCATTCGTATCTAATAACTATCTTTTTGACAAGACTCTCCGATACCTCGTTAATGACCGGACAAGTCACTGTCTGTTCCTTTCCGTATTTAGCTACAGCCACCTTAAGAGCATGCTGAAGCAGCGTGATGGCAACTATTGGGTTCTCAGAATAAAGCAGTCTTATAACCAGCTCATCACCATCTTTATCCACCAGTACCGCACCATGGGTTATGCCGTTCTCGCTGTATATGGCACTTATTTCCTGATCGTATATATCCCACTTGACAGGATGCGGCATTGGAACGATTGTTTCGCTTTTCTCCACTCTCTTAAGAAGATTATTCTGAAGTTCCCGATCCGCGTCTTTAAGTGAAACACAGTTTTCCATTCTGGAGTGCTTCTTCTCGGGAAGTGAGGCTACATCCGCCAGTCTGAAGCGGTATACTCCGCTGTTAACTCTGGACCAGACGAAATCCCTTTCAGGGAAATACTCCGCCATACCGTCGTCTTCTCTGAACTTGCAAAAAACGCCTCTGACGCCTCCGCGTATCCTACATCTGTACACGAAAAGCCGTACCATATCCGCCCCATAAACAGGCAGGTCATATGCCACGGTAGTAGTCACCCATTCTATCTCGATATATCCCCTGGTGTAGCGGTACAAAATTATACCCACTACAGGGTCAACTTTACTGTCATGATTAATGAAGACGATTCCCGAAAGTTCCCCTGACTTCAGCTCTTTCATGCAGTAATCGGGGATCAGCTTTCTGAAGAGATCGCTATCTCCTTCTGAAAAACTGTATTCCTTCCACATAAATCATCGCCTCCGTTTCTTTCATCCGGACAATGATGTTTCATCCATCTGACCATTTATACGATACAAATAAAAAAAAGTCAGTCTTCGAACTTATAACCCATTCCCCAGATTGTCTTGATCATCTCACCCTTGTCTCCCAGCTTTCCACGAAGCTTTTTAACATGGGTATCTATTGTCCGGGCATCACCAAAATAGTCGTAATTCCAGACATTATTCAGGATCTTCTCCCTTGAAAGAGCAACTCCCTTATTTTCAAAGAAATATGTAAGAAGCTCAAACTCCTTGTAGGAAAGATCAACCTCTTTTCCATCAACAGTAACAGAATGTGCCACCTTGTTTATTACTATTCCGCCCACTTCCATAACCTGATTTCCGGCTCCGGAATTGGTTCTTCTAAGTATTGCAGATACTCTTGCAGCCAGGATCTTAGGGCTGAAGGGCTTTGATATGTATTCATCCACACCAAGTTCAAAGCCAAGGAGCTCATCTCTCTCCTCTGCCTTAGCTGTAAGCATAATGATAGGCACCTTTGAGTTCTGACGGATCTCACGACATACTTCCCATCCATCTCTCTTAGGCATCATAACATCAAGAATAATAAGTGATATATCCTTATCCGCATAGAAGGCATCAAGAGCCTGCTGGCCATCTTCTGCCTCAATTACAATATAACCGTCTTTTGCAAGGAAGTCTTTAACGAGCTTACGCATTCTGCTCTCATCATCGACCACCAATATCTTCAGATCGTCCAAGTAAGTTTCCTCCACTAAGCATTAATCTGTTGTATTCCCATCATAGCTCGAAGAATCCTGGATGCCAAGTCTTTTTTCCGCTTCTCTTACGGCTTTTTCCCTCTCTGTAAGCTCCTCATCCCAGGCTGAATACCTGTTTGTCACATTTGTCTTGTAGTTCAGTATGTTGTCGCTGTCACTGTTCATAGTTATAACGAACATTACGATCACCAGAATGAAAAGAACTACATCCAGAACGATAGGAAAAATGCGCCCAAACTCAAGCTTCTCCTTGGGCTTTTCAACCTTGATCCTCTGCTTTACTGTCAGATTCTCCATGGCTGAATGCCTGGTCATGGAAACATTTAAAGGGATAGGAATAAGTTCATCCTCCGTATAGCCACTTTCAAGAAGTTTTTCCCGAAGGCCGGAAAGATAGTTCCATCCAATGGGTGTCTTAAAGATCTTATTCTCAATGGCCTTTTCATAAACAGCTTTAATATCACTTGGCCGGGAAACCTTCGCTCTGGCCTGTAATAGCTTAATCTTAGAAAGATCCATGTCGGCCTTTTGAGCATCGATCTCGCTCATGAACTCATAACCGCCCACTATATAATTACTCTTTGGATCCTTTTTATCAGTTGCCATATTCTGCTCCGTAAGATGCAATGAATACGCTGACACTTCTTGCCTTCATGGTCTTGTTTCGCCAGGTTAAGGGCTTTGGTCTATTGAAAAAGAACTTTCCGCTATCATCTCCTGTATCGACACAAAGGGACCAGAACGCTCCCTCCGGAGGATTTGGAAGCATTATCTGCATATCCTCCCAAAAGGCATTGATTGCAAGATATACGATGTCATCATGACCTTTTCTTCTGATAAATCCTGCGTATCTTACGCAGACCACCCTTGAATCCTTAGTGATGTTTCCGTGGTCAGGATTCTCAGTGTGGACTGAAATAGATGGAAATCCGCATTGGGCAGGAAGAAGGTCCTTCCTGATACTTGGGTGTTTTCTTCTGAACTGAATCATATTGCGGTAGAAGTCAAAAAAGCTCTTGTTCTTCTCTAACAGATTCCAGTCCAGCCAGGATATTTTGTTGTCCTGACAATAAGCATTGTTATTACCAAACTGGGTATTGGCAAACTCATCCCCGGAGTAAACCATCGGTGTTCCACGGCTGCACATAAGCACAGTTATGGCATTTCGCATCATCCTGAACCTGAGGTCATTGATCTGTGGATCGTCCGTCTCACCCTCTGCTCCGCAGTTCCAGCTTCTGTTGTCATTGGCACCATCGGTATTATTCCAGCCATTGTCCTCGTTGTGCTTGCCATTATAGGCATAGAGGTCGTGAAGGGTAAAGCCGTCGTGACAGGTAATGAAATTAACTGAGGACTCATAACCAAGGTAAGAACCACCATAAAGGTCCATAGAACCTGTAATTCTTTTAACTGCTTCAGGCGCAGCCCATATATCGCCCTTTAAGTAGGACCTGATATCATCACGGTACTTACCATTCCATTCAGCCCATCTCTTCCAAGCCGGGAAGTTACCAACCTGGTACATTCCGCCGGCATCCCAAGCCTCTGCTATAAGCTTTACGTTTCCAAGGATTGGATCATAGGCAAGTCTTTGGATAAGCGGAGGCTTCTCCATAGGCGCACCATCCTGATCTCTTCCAAGGATGCTGGCAAGATCAAATCTAAAGCCGTCAATCCTGTACTCCTCAACCCAGTAGCGAAGACACTCAACGATAAACTCCTGTACCATCGGGTGGTTACAGTTCATGGTATTGCCACAGCCACTGAAGTTATAGTACTGTCCGTAGGGAGTAAGCAGGTAATAGATATTGTTGTCAAAGCCCTTAAACGAGATAAATGGGCCGTTTTCATTTCCTTCTGCAGTATGATTGAACACAACATCAAGGATAACTTCTATTCCGTTATCCTTAAGGGTCTTGATCATATGTTTAAGTTCTACACCTTCCTTGTTGTACTCACTCTGGGAGGCATAGCTGGTATTTGGTGCAAAAAAGCTTACAGTGTTATATCCCCAATAATCGTAGAGAGTAACACCATTTACTTCTCTCTTATCTCGCGTCTCGTCAAACTCAAAGATGGGCATCAGCTCAACAGCTGTTATTCCAAGCCTCTTAAGATACTCAACCTTCTCCTTAATTCCCTCGAAGGTCCCCCTGAATTTCACCCCTGAAGAGGGATCCATGGTAAATCCTCTAACGTGCATCTCGTAAATAACTGAATCGCACATTGGGATCTTAAGGGAATTGGTGTCGTTCCATTCAAAATTGTCTCTTACAACTCTCGCCCTATAAGCGTCGTCTTTATTGGGGTTCTGTCCCCATATACGCTGTCCCGAAACAGCCTTTGCATAAGGATCCAGAAGTAGATGATTTTTATCAAACAAAAGACCTTTCTCAGGATCCCAAGGTCCATCAACGCTGTAAGCGTACTCCAGATTCTCTATATCGAGTCCAAAGACGATCATGGAGTAAACCTTACCAATCCTATAGCTTTCAGGGAAGGGAATCTGGGCAAAGGGCTTAGATTCACCTCTGTAGAACAAAAGTAGTGTTATCGAGGTAGCCCCGTTTGAATAGGCAGTAAAATTAACGCCATCAGTAAGCATGGTGGCGCCATTGATATTATAAAAGCCAGGTCTGATTCTGAAGCCTGCCACTTCATCAAGAGCAAGCAATTGCCTGCCCACCTCGGCCTTTCTGAGTTCTCTGACCTGTCTTTCGCCAATCTGTATTGGTCTGTTGCCTTGTCTGTGTCTTCTAAACTCATCCATATATACATTTTATCACACTGAGCGTACAAATGAGCTATTCAAAAATAAAAAGAGATGAAATTTTGTGTGATAAAATGACAAAATTTCATCTCTTTTATTCTAAATCTCACTACTTATTGTGTGATATACGGATTGCTCCATTTCATTCTCGCAATCCTACATCCATTCGGAAATCGACCTGCTCATGTAATTCGCATGTCTTTTTCCCTCATGTCTGTTCGGTCTTCAAGGCCATTCAATGCTTTGTGCAAGCACAGCATCGAACGCCTTTGAATCCCTATATCACACAGGGTACGCCCCATTCTTTGTATCAGCGGCTGAAACATCAACCTTTTCCTGCTGAGCAAGACGATACTTGAAGAAATCTGTAGCGACCTGAGGGAACAGTGCATAAGAAAGCACATCCTCATCCTGCTGCTTCCACTGCTTAACCTCTTCCTCGAACTTAGGAAGTCCTGGAGAAAGCCTGTCAGCAGGTCTGCAGGTAATAACTTCTCTGTCGCCGATGATCTTCTTCTGAACCTCTGGATTGAAAGGCTTGATTGTCTTACCATACTCACCTGCAAGGAGGTCCTTAGTCTGGTCAGTAGCAACCTTATATCTCTCACCCATAAGCACGTTCATAACGGCCTGAGTACCAACGATCTGTGATGAAGGTGTAACAAGAGGTGGCTCACCAAAGTCTTTACGAACCTGTGGGATTTCCTCAAGTACTGTATCATACTTGTCGCTGGCATTCTGCTCTTTAAGCTGGCTAACCATGTTAGAAAGCATTCCACCAGGAACCTGATACATAAGAGTCTTGATGTTAACACCAAGAACCTTAGGATCCATAAGTCCGCTAGCAAGGCACTCTTCTCTGTATGGTCTGAAGTGATCAGCAATCTTAGCAAGAAGCTTCTGATCAAGTCCAGTCTCGAAAGGCTGTCCCTTGAATGCCTCAACCATAACTTCTGTAGCAGGCTGAGATGTTCCAAGAGCAAATGGAGAAATAGCACAGTCGATAATATCAACACCTGCCTCAGCTGCCTTCATGTATGTCATGCTGGCAACACCTGAGGTGTAGTGTGTGTGAAGGTCAATAGGAAGCTTTGTAGCGCTCTTAAGAGCCTTAACAAGCTTTTCTGCCTCGTAAGGAAGAAGAAGGCCTGCCATATCCTTGATACAGATAGAATCTGCACCCATGCTCTCGATGTCTTTTGCAATATTCATCCAGTAATCCATAGTGTATGCATCACCGAGGGTATATGCAAGAGCGATCTGAGCGTGTCCGCCCTCTTTCTTTGTAGCCTTAACAGAAGCCTCAAGGTTTCTAAGGTCGTTAAGACAGTCAAATATACGGATGTTATCGATACCGTTGGCGATTGACTTCTGAACGAAGTACTCTACAACGTCATCAGGATAGTGCTTATAACCAAGGATGTTCTGTCCACGAAGGAGCATCTGAAGCTTGGTGTTCTTGAAGCCGTCACGAAGCTTGCGAAGTCTCTCCCATGGATCTTCCTTAAGGAATCTCATTGCAGCATCAAATGTAGCACCGCCCCAGCACTCAACAGCATTATATCCAACCTTGTCCATTGTCTCGATGATAGGAAGCATGATCTCAGTAGGCATTCTGGTTGCGATAAGAGACTGATGAGCATCACGAAGTACGGTCTCATTTATGCGAACTGGTTTTTTCTCTAATTCTGCCATATCTTTTATCCTTTCTAAGATAATTATTCTTAAAGCTTATACGCCGAAGACTGCCATGAACGTACCTGCAACTACGGCGGTACCGATTACTCCGGCAACGTTAGGTCCCATCGCATGCATGAGCAGGAAGTTGGACGGATCATACTCTGCACCAACCTTCTGGGATACACGGGCAGCCATAGGAACGGCTGAAACACCCGCTGAACCGATCAGCGGATTTATCTTGCCTCCGGTAACAAAGCACAGGAGCTTACCTAAAAGACATCCTGCCGCAGTACCAAATGCAAAGGCAATAAGACCAAGTACAACGATGATAAGTGTTGTTTTGTTAAGGAATGCCTCAGCACTAGTTGTTGCACCAACGGATGTACCAAGAAGGATAACAACGATGTACATAAGAGCATTAGAAGCTGTTTCCTGAAGCTGACGAACAACACCGGACTCTCTGAAGAGGTTACCCAGCATTAGCATACCGATAAGAGGTGCTGTTGTAGGAAGGATCATGCTTACAACGATTGTAACGATAACAGGGAAAAGAATCTTCTCCAGCTTGGAAACTTCACGAAGCTGCTGCATTCTGATGGTTCTCTCCTTCTGTGTTGTAAGGAGCTTCATAATAGGTGGCTGAATCATAGGAACCAGAGCCATGTAGGAATAAGCTGCAACGGCAATAGGTCCTAAGATTGAAGTCTGATGGAGCTTGGATGCAAGGAAGATAGATGTAGGTCCATCTGCTCCACCGATGATTGATACTGCAGCTGCCTGCTGGTCATTGAAGCCAAAGGCAATGGCCATGAAGTAAGCTGAGAAAATACCAAACTGTGCACCAGCACCCATAAGGAAGCTGATAGGGTTAGCGATAAGGGGACCAAAGTCTGTCATAGCTCCTACACCCATGAAAATAAGTGAAGGAAGAATTGCCCACTCATCCAGAATATAGAAATAATGGAGAAGTCCACCGGCTGCTCCGTTTGCCGGCTCTGCCATAATTTCAGGATAAATATTAACCAAAAGCATACCGAAAGAAATCGGTACCAGGAGCAATGGTTCAAATCCCTTGGCAATTGCAAGATACAGGAAAACAAGTGCAACCACGACCATGATATAGTTGCCGGGTTCCATTGTTGTAAATGCTGTCTGTTGCCAGAGATTAGATAATGTATTAACTATGTAATCCATTCGTATCCTCTTTCTGTTTTTTCAAACTAAAGTTTCTCTGACTGTATCAGTTAAGAGTTGCAAGAACCCTTCCTGCCTCAACAGCATCGCCTGCAGCAACATCAATACTTGCTACTGTTCCGTCTGAAGGAGCTACCATAGGGATCTCCATCTTCATTGACTCAAGAGTGATAACTGTGTCACCCTTCTTAACTGCCTGTCCAACGCTTGCATCGATTCTGAGAACCTTTCCAGCTGCACCGGCCTCGATCTTAACGGAACCTGCGCCTGCGCTTGCCTTCTTGGCAGGAGCTGCAGGAGCCTTAGGTGCAGGAGCTGCTGCTCTTGCTGCTGGTGCTGCGCCTGTTGAAGCGCCTTCCTCTACTGTTACTTCATATACGTTTCCATTAACGGTTATTGTATAGTTCTTCATTGTTTCTCCTTTCAAAGCCCTTAGCTTATCTGTTATTCTTCCATTTTGAATTAACTTTTCTGATGGATCTTACTGTAAATCCGTCAGTAGAAGCACTGCCCTCATATGCTGCGATGGCTGCTGCAATAACTGCAACCAGCTCTGCATCAGAGGAAAGGTCCTCTTTGTCAGCAATCTGAGTGATTGTGTTCTCCATTGCCTTTTCGGCAATTTCCTTATCACTCTCCTTCTTCTTTCTGCCCGAACCAAATAAGAGCGGGAACAATGAAATAATAAGAGAAATAATGATAAGTATAGCGAATGCCATTCCCATTCCGAGAAGGGTGTTAAGTCCGGCATTCTCAAGCTTTTCTGAATTGCTTTTGTTAACTGTTACGCCGATATCTGACGGAAGAGCTGTATTCTTGAGATACATTTCCAAAAGAGCTGAGTGCTTGGTTCCCTGGATTGTAGCATCAACAACCAGTACACCTTCTTTGTTGATGTAGTAGGTTGTCTCTGTTATGTTTACATCTGTTGCCAGGGTTTCCTTGGAATTAAATCCAATATCGTTGATGGCCTTGTACCAGCTCTCATATCCGGATCTGCAGGTCTCATAGAACTCATCGTCATAAGTAACGGTACCTGAATCTGAATAACTGGAGGCAACATCGAAGTATTCCTTCTGCTCAAAGTTATCAGGTGTTACGCCTTCAAGATACCATTTCTCAAACAGCTGGTCCTCAAATATCTTCGCATAATCTGATATGAATTCATTGGTGAATTTCTGGGGGTTATATCGGCTTCCCTCTACTGTGTTGTATGAAATCTCACTGCCGCAGGCTGTAAGTCCAAGAAGGCAGCTGACAACAAGCCCCAAAACAAGTATTTTATGCTTCATTTCGAGTGCTCCCTTCATTAAACTGTGCCGTGTTTCTTGGCAGGACGCTCATCCCTCTTTGTAAAAAGCATCTCGAATGCGCCAACAACATATTTTCTTGTGTCAGCGGGTTCGATGATCTCATCTACATAACCTCTTGCAGCTGCGCTCTTAACGTTGTTCTGAAGTGCAGCATAATCAGCAGCTGTCTTGGATACAGTGTCTGCATCCTTGCCGCTGCAGATGATCTTGGCTGCGATATTGGCATCCATTGTTCCGATCTGAGCATCAGGCCAGCTGATTGTTACGTCTGCTCCAAGAGCCTTGGAGTTCATTACTACATATGCGCTTCCAAAAGCCTTTCCTGTAACCAGGTTAACCTTGGGTACTGTTGCATTTGCAAGAGCAAATACAAGCTTGCCGGCAGCCTTTGCAACGTGCTTCTCATCGCACATTGATGAGCCAAAGCCTGTAGCATTTGTAAGTGTAAGAACAGGAATATCAAAAGCATCACAGAAATTGATGAACTCTGCAGCCTTGTTGCATGCATGAGCTGTGAGCTTGTCATCAAACTTATCTGCTTCCTTACCGTTCTCATCGAAGATGGCTGTGCGGTTTCCAACAAGACCAACAGTAGCGCCGTTGAGTCTGATGAATCCTGTAACCATCTCTTTTGCATAATCTCTCTTGGTCTCAAAGAAAATGCCGTTGTCAGAGATCTGACCTGCGATAAGAGCTGGATCTGCTGTGAATCCGTCAAGATTCTCGCATGCTCTGTTGAGGTCGTCTGTGCACTCCTCGTAGGAGTCTCCATCCTCGTTGTTGGAAGGAAGAAGTGAAACCAGCTCTCTGATCTGAGCATAGATAGAAGCCTCGTCAGCAACAACGTCAACATTTCCGCTCTCGCTGCTCTGCCACTTAGCGCTTGATGTATCAAGCTTCTCTTTGTAGTTACCCTCAAGAACGTTAGGTGAATTTACAAAGAGCTTACCTTTATCGCCCTCCATAAATGTGAAGTCGGTGATAGAAGGTATAAGAGCAAGTCCTCCACCACATGTTCCAAAGACTGCAGTAATCTGAGGAACTACTCCGGATGCCTCCACCTGCTTAAGATAGATCTCTCCGAATGCATTAAGGGCATCTGTACCCTCCTGAAGACGAAGACCTGTTGAATCGATGAGTCCGATAACAGGGGATCCGGTCTTTATTGCCAGGTCGTAAAGGCGAACGATCTTCTTAGCATGCATCTCGCCGATAGATCCGCCAAGTACTGACGCATCCTGGCTGTATACATACACCAGATTACCGTCAATAACACCATATCCGGTCACAACGCCGTCTGATGGTGTCTCTTCCTGTTTCAGATTGAAATCTGTGCTTCTTGCGGTCACAAGTGCGCCAATTTCAACGAAACTGTTTTCATCGAGCAAAGAATTGATTCTCTGACTCGCTTGTGAAGAACTACTCATTTGTTTACCTCCATGAATATATTTTTATGCCTAAATTCCGCAACTTTAGTCACAGTATAGTATACCATAAAAGTCCGCAAAAAAAAGGGGAGAATGCCAAAAAATTCACATTCTCACCCGCATTTTAGACAATATTTATATTATCGTTTTCAGATATCCAGCTTAAGGTTAACTTCCTCTTCTGCCTGGGCCTTGAACTCCTCCACCTGAACCGTCCCGATAGCAGGAAGTTCCTCGATGGAACGCACTCCGAAGCTCCTCAAAAACTCCTCTGTAGTTCCGAACAAAAGAGGTCTTCCCGGAGCATCAAGTCTTCCCAGCTCCTGAACCAGTCCGAACTCCACCAGTCTGTTTACGGCGTGGTCGGAGTTGACGCCTCTTATCTTCTCCACTTCAAGCCTTGTTATGGGCTGCTTGTAAGCTATTATGGAAAGTGTCTCCATAAGAGAGTCCGTAAGCACTGCCTTCTTGGGAGCCTTGGCTATCTTGACCAGATACTCGTACATCTCCTTTTTGGTGCAGAGCTGAACAGCCTTATCCAGCTCGATTATGCCGATTCCGCTGTCGGACTTCTCGTATTTTTCTTTTAAGTACTGTATATACCCCTTTATCGCCTTGGGCTCCGCCTCCATAGCCTTGGCCAGCTGGCTTATATCAACCGAATCGCCCATAGTAAAAAGAATGGCCTCTACTATGGCTGCTCCTTGTTCCTTTGTCATCTTAGCTTGCCTTTCTTGAGGTTATGATGATATCCCCAAATGTAGTTTCCTGCTCTATTTCTATCTCGCCCAGCTTCATTTCCTCAAGCACAACCAGGAAAGTTACGATTATCTCCGTCTTGGAGTGCTGTTTTTCCAGAAGCTGTTTAAAGCTGAAGGTCTTGTGTTCACGGATATACGCCCTGATATAGAGGGTCTTGGCATCCATGTCCACCTCTTCCTTCTCGATATTTCCGAACTTACTTCTGATAGGGTCCACCTTGTCTTCCTGTCTCTTTAAAAGATCCTGGAAGATTGTATTAAGCTTACTCAAAGTTGTATCGCCGATGAGATCTGAAAAGTCTATTGGCATCTCATAGTCCTTGACTTCCTGTGGCAGGTCTTTTGCCCGAAACCACTGAAGGTCGGCGGCCATCTGCATATCCTTAAGCTCGTAGGCCATGTATTTGTACATCTTGTACTCAAGGAGCTTCTCAACCAGCTCAGCTCTCGGATCCTCTTCCTCGCCTTCCTCATTGACCTCCTTGGGCAGAAGCATCTTGCACTTGATATCAATGAGTGTGGCCGCCATTACCAGGAATTCACTGGTAACGTCCATATCCTCCCGCTGCATGGCATTTATGTACGCCAGATACTGTTCGGTTATGGTGACGATAGGAATATCATATATATCGATCTGATTCTTGTCTATCAGGTGCATCAAAAGATCTAACGGACCTTCGAAGACCTGAAGCTTAACCTCAAGTGACATTCTTTTTTCCTCTTACTCTTATTACGCAGACTTCTCCCGGGTTGAACACTCTTACGTGAATGGTGTGGGTGCCCAGGCCTCTGCTCAGCACCATGGTGCTGCCGTT